>Ga0307511_10003862_pt1 | contig 15310 bp, 7 predicted proteins | sample 13_EM_MG_FD_200266 | JGI IMG/M metagenome (GOLD analysis project Ga0307511, IMG submission 200266) | Populus trichocarpa ectomycorrhiza microbial communities from riparian zone in the Pacific Northwest, United States - 13_EM | ecosystem: Host-associated > Plants > Roots > Unclassified | place... | reverse complement strand
ACCAACTAAAACTAAAACTAAAACTAAAATGAAATATCCCAGTGATTAAGTATGTAGACCCTGACCTATCTTTTTGCTCATGTCACATTACTTCGTCCCAATTTTTTATCCCACTCACATGACAATCACCCTAAAAACTCAATGAAAATTAAGATCTCAAAAAAAAATCATCAAAAAAAAAATCATCAAACACAAAAGCTGGTACACACCCTCAAAAAATCTTCAAAATATCCACTAAACAAAAAATAAAATCGACAACCCATGGGAATTAAATCTTATACCCCTCCACTTCGCCAACCTTCCTCCCACTCCTCTCTTCCCAAATCTCTACATCAATCGAGTTCATAGTCAAGAACCTCCAAATATGCACCGTGTTCATCTGGCCATACCTCCTGACTCTCCCAATTGCTTGCGTCTCACATGCGTTGTACTCGTACTGTGACGACGTAAGGAGGGGGGAGAGGAAGATTGCGTGGTTGGAGTTGGTCAGATTACTATACCCCCAATAATTCATTAGTCACAGTATTATAAAAAATCATACCTAGGGAATACATACGCTCCAGATGCAGACTCATCCATGACGTTGAGTAGCAACACACGCTCAGACTTCGGCCCGGTAGGAGGGGATTGCTGGAATACCTCGAGCGCCTTTGACTTTGAATTGGCAGTACCTTTTATCTGAAGGTGGCGGACATCGTGGGCGTCAAGCGCCTCACTAACCTTCTGCATCAAATCAGGAAACTGCACAAATACCAACACCTTCTCCTCAGCTGGCAACTCCTCCTTAATAAGCTTCACCACCTTCTCCAGCTTAATCCCCCACCTCCTCCCCACTCCATCCCTCTCATCCTCCACTCCCAAACTATCCCCCTTAACCACATTCAAGATCCTCGCCGCAGCCTCGCAGCCAGGAGAAATACACTCCTCCTTCTGCGCGGATGAGATTAGGCAATCATAACACCCCATATGTCCGCAGCTACTGAGTACGGCGATGTCAGAGGCAGGGAGGTCTGTACGGGAGCAGCCGGGGCAGGAAACGTTGGTCTGGGTGTGAGTGAGGATGGATTGTTGGAGGTCGCGGACGAGCTTGAAATATCGAAGGGAACGGACTCGTCCAACCATTTCTTTCTGCAAACGCTTGACGTTATGTGTGTTGTCGCGGAGGAGTTGGAGCTTTTCGTCGCGGGTCTTTGGGATAATAGGCTCGTCAGGGAAGTCGCTAGTGGGGGAAGCGTCGTCGTCGAAGTCATCGGAATCATCTTCGTCCGAGCCGTCCCCACGAGCCTTTCTCCGCTTCTTTGGTTTTGGCTTCTTGGCGGAGGACTTGCCCTTGGATCTTGAGGTGGAGGTAGATGAGTCTTTGTTGAACCAAAAGTACTTATCCACCGTGACACCACTTTCTTCAAGACTCTTCTTCAACACTTCCGTCGCACCAGTCTTTCCCCTAGCAACATCAATCAACCCCTTCATATGCCTACTTGCATCTCCATCCCCCACGCCCTTCTCCCTCGTAACTCGCACATACGTGCCAAAAAACGTCTCATCCGCCGCCGTCAACCCACTAATCGAACTCTGTAGGTCAAACTGTGCCTTCAACTTCCCTCTCAACTCATCCATCAGGCTCGCCAATCCCTTGGTCCGATCTCGCACAATAACCTCACATGCACGTAATGCATTCTCCTGGTCTTTCTCCGTGATGTCCAGGTCAAAGTGCGAGCTGCGTTTTAATAGCGCTTCCTCTGCGCTCGCAGACTCTCCCAACGACTCCTGCAGGCGCTTCTCACGGTCATTCCCACTCTTGACCTTACCCTTTTTGATATTCATATCCAACGCTTGCAGGTGATGTTCGAGTTCGAGGTAGATTGCTCTCTCCGCAGCAGGGAGGTGAATCGGGACAATATGCTCCTCAAACGGAATCTCGTCAATCTCAGCGATATTCTGCCTAACGAATTGATTCAGGAATATCTGCGCAACGGTATGTCGGCGTTCATGCCATGCCGGACTGCGAACTTCCCTGAAGGAATTGAACTTCTCCACCGCAGTCTTCTCTTTCTCAATTTTCTTCATGTTCTCCCGCTTTACTGCTGCACCGTCGTCGATGCCCAAATGTATGCCAAGGAAGACAGAAATTGTCTTCACATCCGCAAAATCGTCGAGTGGAGGCGTACCAGAGAGAACCCATTTATACGTACCCCTAAGACTAGTAATGCCCGAATGAATCTGTCCCTTGAGGTAGGTATACTCATCGACAACTAGCCTATTGAAGTGGAAAATATCCAATGGTGGAGCCTGCATATTCTTCCAATCCCTCTTAACTATGCTACTGCGGAGTTTCCATGGATCGCCAGCTTCCACTCCACGGGTAGATGTCTTAGACGAACTAGCCTTCTTCTTCCCCTTCTTTACCACAACACCGTCGCTAGAATCGTCAACAAAATCATCCTCTATACTCTCATCGTCGTCGCTCTCCTCTCGCTTTCTCTTCGGAGAAGGTTTCTTCTTCTTGCCGGCAGCCCCAGGTGCGGCTTTAATTCCAATCGGCTGACCGGATTCCTGCGCCTCCCTATACGCCGCACCCTTCAACCTCTTGCCTTGGATAAATGCCCCCTCTGCCTCCTCCTTCATTCTCTGCCTAGCAGAGTCAATCAACTCCGTCACAGCCTCCGCCCCGTTATCCTTCAACTCGTCGACATGCCCACGTAGCTTCTCGAGCGCAACCTTCAACCAGGCATTAAACCTCCTTCCATCACCGCTCGGTGGGGAACTTGCTCCCGCGAACGCAGCCAGGTTTGCAAGATACTTGTCGCTCTTGAATAACCCGCACGCAACGACAATGATATCCGCACGCATGATATCGTTCACACTCAGCTGGTTCAAGTGGAGCTGAGACTGGATCCTGATGACTCTATACTTCGACCCCGTGAATTTTGTAATCTCTGATGGCCACTGATTGGTTAAATGCGGTGGGACAACAATCAACGTAGCCTTGACTGGGATACACCCAACATCCGGTGGCTGGATCTCCGAAACTCGATCCCGGGAGGCGTCAATGAGGCCTAATGTGATGGCAGTCTTTCCGTATCCGACTTCGTCCGCGAGAACTCCACCCTTAACATACAGCGGCCTCTCTGCTTTCCCTTCCGCCTTCCACCCAAGATGCCGGAGCTCCGCCTCCGCAATCTCTTCCTCAATGAATGGTGGCGCCTCGTCGGATTCCTGTGCAAGCATCCAAGTCAATGACCTAAGTTGCTCTGGACGGAGGGAAATGACAAAGTTCGGGGGTTGTTTTGCGGGTTTATCCTTCTTGTTACTAGTCAACTTGAATCTCGGCAAGACTAATTTCAGCGGGGGCGTATAATCCGTCGTCATCCTCCAGGAGAGAATTGGGTTCTCATCACGATCCTCATGCGGGAGGCGAGAAAGCGCACGGTGTACAAGGGAGGCTATGTTCAATCCAATCCTGAGGTGTCCCATCCCTGTAGCTTCATCAAGTTTCAACTGAGTAACGAACGGCGAAGGGCGATTCTTGAGTGCCGTTTCATACGGGCCAGCCTGCTCTGCGTCTTCGATAGGAACGACTTTATTCCCGACCAGCACCCACTTCAACTCCGGTTCGCTCGGCGCGCACCTCTCGCAGTTGCTATGATCCTCCGGTAGCGCAAGTCCGTTCCATCGAGAAAGCTGATCTAAGGATTTAATCCTCTCCGTGAGCCACGCAAGAGACTCATACGTTCCCCTCTCATGGATCTTATCCACCTCCTCCCAATGCCCCTTTGGCCAGACCCTCTCCGCTTGTCCTTCAAGTGGGACCTTGACGACCAATACCGCCTGCGCAGCCTTGCAGGAGTCATTGCTAGCTCCCACCTTCAGCGACAGCTCTGGCATCGCAAACGTCGCTTCATGGCCCTTGACAGTCCCGAGTGTTGGTGAGACGAGCTTCGCCGAGGAAATAGGTCTCCACTCCCCCTCCACAAAACACTTTACCTTCTTCCCCTGTGAGCTCGAGCCCTGTCTCCACGCCGTATCCAACTTCGCTACCACCGGCCTCTCCTCACCAATCGCATACCGCTTCGTATAAGAGCTAAACACAAACGGATCATCCTTTGGCCCACCACACCTCGTTGGATCCAAAAAGAAAAATAAAGAAGCAATATCATCCCCTTCCTCTTCATCCTTCTTGTGCAACGCCGCACTCGCAGTCCCACACTTATCAAACAGCGTATACGTGCCAGAAATATCCCGATCAAGCTTCTTCCTATCGTCCTCATCCACCGTGATTTTGAGCTTCGACCACACCTTTTTATCCGCCCATTGTGGCTCCTGGAGTCCCAACTGCGCCTCCCAGGAAGGAACTAGCTCTCCTTCACCCCTGATTTCTACATCGAATGCGTTCGTGCCAGGCAAAGAAATCTCCCAATTCCCACTAACCAATCCTTTTGCGTTCTTGACGTCCTTCCCGATCCTCATGCGCGCGAAATACTGTGCTAGGAGCTTCCTCGATGGGGAATTAGCAGGATCGGTTTCATCCGGCTTGGCATATAACCTCCACTCTGGCTGCTTGGGGTCTAAATGGAGCTCCAATTTCGCGCTAGGGGCTTCGTACGTAGCAGACCACATTTCCTGACGCTTCAAGCTTCTGAAGCGTAGTTCCCCTGCGAGGGCATTGGTGACGCCGGTTTTCCAGATGGCCCAGTGCCTATCATTGACTTGGATAGTGACTTGCTCCCTCAGTTTCTCCAGAGCGTCGCCGTCGATTCCGCCGAGCTTCAATCTCATGGGGAGTGTGCGCTTGAGGAGCTTTGCGAATGCAGAGGGGACAATACGGGAGTCTGTTCCGGCGTAAGGAACGTAGTTGTGTTCTGGTCTTCCACCGCATTTCTCGCAGCTGGGGAAGCCGCAGTCAAGACAGATGTTGAGTTTGTTCGAGGTCATTTGCTCCCGTCCTTCGCACTGGCATAGTCTCCTGCTCCTCTGCGCACCGTCAAGAATCTCCCTCAACGGCACATTCTCTGTAGTGAATAAATCCAGTGCAGACTCAACAAGTTGCTCATCTCCGCCGACCCTGTAAGAGATATCCTCAACCGTCTCATCGACATCCATTTCCACGGCTTCTCCTTGCCCAAGATGTTTCTTTGACAGTACCAGCGCGGAGATAATTGCCGTCCCAACGACAGTAGTAGACATTGCATTCCCGGCCAAATCCGCAAGCTGATCCTCCGTTTCCTTCGTCAAAAGCAACTCATCAATCGGCAGACCCTGCATCGATAGCGCCTCCAACCCAACCATCGGGCCTCCGCGATTCGTCAAAAATGGAATCATAGTCGGCGTTAGACAAGGGCAAATCCCCGGTTTCCCAGTACTTGAATTCCTATCGACGTTCTGAGACAGATTCCAAACTTGCGTTTTAAAGCTCGTATCAATCCCCGCTTTGGCAGCCTTGATGAACAAGATATCCATAAGATCTAGAACTCGCTCCACCTGCGCCAGCCCCCAGTCTCCCCACGCAAAATCAGGAAGCTTGCATAGCCCTGCTTCCTGCCAGAATGTAAGGGGACGTTTATTACCCAACCGCTCCTCCAGACGCATCTTCTGATGCCGAGTTTCGCAACGAGTCCAATCCACCGTTCTCCCTTTCGTCGCTGCAGATCTGTCGCTCTTGATTAAATTCTGCCTCGCTTGGTGAATCCGGGGATCATCTCCTGGGAGCAAGAACGATTCAAGAGAACAATTCGCCGGTCTAGCCAAATCCTTCATTGCGGAGCCCCACATGCGGGGGATATTACTCGCCTTGACATCCAAACACATCATGTATCCCCTCTGTCTCGTATGTGGGATATAGTAATGTTTCGTATCCAACCGCTCAAAATGCGCACTATACCCCTTTGCCTGGAATTTCTCTGCCATGCGAGGCCATGGTCCATTACATACGTTTTCCAAAATGACGACTGGAGGGCGGGTTTTTGTTACCCAGGATAACATCCCCGCGAAGGTCCTCCCCGACTCTCCCCCGGCGTCGAGGTCGAGTTTCTTGTTGTTTAGATTTGAGTAATCGACGCACGAGGTACCCGCGATTAGCACATCGACATTCCCAGGGACAGGGACTTTTGCGCCGTAGGCGGTTGTTGCTTCGTCGTCTCCTAGCTCACAGACATCGCGAAAGAGGAGAGGGGGTTGGAAGTTCCGCTCGATGTAAGCCTGTTTAAAAGGCTCGATTTCACAACTGAATACATGCTCCACCTCGAAATTCTTGCCGTAGATCTTCTTGATTGCGCGGGAGATGAGTCCCAATGCAAGCAATGGGGACTCTGTGCCAGAACACATTGTCGCTACCCTGAGCTTGCGCTTGCCAAGGTGCTCCGCTAGGTCTTGGACCTGTGGGAGGGACTTGACGATATCCTCAAACATGAGTCCAATGTCGTGGAGGGGAGGGAGGTTATCAGCTGTCTTATGCTGGGCAGCATTAGGCAGGCGGAGGGAATTAGGTAGGGTAGTTTGCTTGGCTGGTTTTGCTGCCGTTTTCTTCGGCTTGGGCTTGGACTTGGATATAGGTGCGTCGTCGAGCTCTTCCTCGTCAGAGCCGATTTCGAGAGCTTCGAGATCGGGCTCGGAGACGTCGGATGCGGCGGCGTCGGATGGGAGTTCGTGGTCGGAGACGACATCGTCGGAGGAGGCTGGGGGTGCGTAGTCTTCGTCTGCAGAGTCGGATTCAGAGCCAGAGCGCTTCCGACGGCGAGGGGCGCTGCTGCTGGTACGAGAGGTGGCTTTTGAGGCGGCAGCGGAGGCGGCAGTTGAAGTGGAGAAGTGTTTCGAGGTTGTTGAGGCTGCTGTTCCCCGAGCGGCGGCTCTGCTTTTCCTCCCAGACCCAGACGCACCAGTGTCTGCAAAGATCTTTGATCCCCCAGCAGGAGTCCCGGGGTTCTTAAAGAAATTCATCATAGAAAGTTGTTTCGTCTTTGGTGGGACGACAACGGTTTTTGTGAAGGGTGTTTGTTTGGGGACTACATCAATTGTCAGCGTTTGACCCCCCCACCCTTGCTAGGCAATAGTAGAACGTACTTTCAACAGCTACCATGAACAGTTTCCCGTCGTCACCTCTGTCCCTTCCTGGATCACTTGCTGGCTCCTTCCCACGAGTCTTGACCGAAGCTCCTCCTTCCACAGCGGCAGGAGCGTCAAGCATCTCCTTGTCCACATCTTCACCTTGTTCTGCCGCCGGCGCATCTTTGAGGTCACTCATGACTAAATCGTCGTCGTCGTCGTCTGACACAGCGGTTCTACGTCGAGGCATGATTGTTGTACTTGTATGGCCAATAGAGTATTTGTTGAGGCGGTATGAGCAGAAGAGTTATGTTGGCCGTGTAGTGTTGTGGTGTGAGGTATGTATTGTTGTAGGTGTTGTAGATGATGTAAGTGAAGGATTGAGTAGGTGGGTATATTTTCGTTCCGAACCCGAGGACGAGGGGCACAAAACAAAGCAAGGCAATGCAAAACCCCCGCAGAAAAACCAAGAAAGATACTCCCCAAGAACACTTCTCTCCTATAGCCCGCTTAGTCGCTTAGCCGAGAGCACCAACTTCAATTCCAAAAACGATTGAGTTCCCGTTTCCTGTTTGTATTCCCGTTCCAATGTTCGTCTGTTAGTCTAGCTGGTCTGTCACAGATGGCTGTGATAGTTGAATAGAAAACGTAGGCTTCTCGTCTTCGTCGTCGTCGTCGTCGATAAATTACTACAACCACAACCACGCAATTGAGGTTTCGAGTTAGCCAACAAAATCAAAATCAGCCCTCTTCCTTGTCCTCTAGCCATATGAAAAGCTACAGCACCGCTGCCGGGACATGCAACTCAAAGTCGATTTGTCAGGCTCGAGGCGCATGTCGATTCGCTGCCGTGAGTCACCCCCCGGCTGCCATAGACCCCTCCTCCCTGCAAATTGTGAAATATGACGGGAGCGGACGTCCGAAGGGACGGTCCGGAGGTGCCAGTGCACACCGATCAACACTTCTCTCAGGGAAAAGAGGAAACTATCTCACCAATCAAATGCACAACCCAATATGCAACACACACACACTGCACCTCCCAAAAACAAACAAAAACGAAGAAAAGGTATCTGGGTATACGCTCTCGTCGAACAATTGCGAAAAGAAAAGATCACAAGAAGACGTGACAATCCAAAGTGGACCCTAACAGCAGTAACTGGTAGCGCGTGCCAAGAGTTGCGTTGTTCGTGCACTTTTTGAGCGACAGGGGACAAGATGGGCGGGCGACGCGTTGGGCACGTGTTGGGAGGTCGCGGCTTTATAGAGCGGTGACCTGGGCTAATGGGGGATAGTGTGGGGCCCTCGGCGCCAAAGACAAGACATCGACACGGCACCCCGAACCCCCCGAGTCCGAATCCCGGCTGGCCGTCAATTAGTCAAAACTGAACCGGCACCGGGAGCTCTTGCCTTGGTCAAGGGTCGGCCAGTGTGACAAACAAGTGGCTCGGCAGGGGGTAGCTTGCTACCAGTAATAATGGATTCAAAGAAGTTATAGGAAAGTTGCCCAGGTTCTTAGATCTGACTCGGAGGTGATGATTCTAGATTCACTGAGGGGGGTTGAACCCACACCTACAAACGAACAAGAGTCGTTGGTCAAAAATTTGGATCCCACTTTTGATGACTTGCGCTCGGCGAGCCCGGATTTTGACTTTTTTTCCCCAATTGGAATGAGATTTCACTTTTTGACCATGGCTCTTGTTCACCAGCAGATGCAGTATTATGGATCATATGTACCAGTACTATAGCTATAAGTATAGATAGATGCTAACCTTTCAAGCGCAAACTAAGCATAGACCAACCGTAATGACATGTATAAATCTGAAAGTTGAAACGAAATACATCAACTATGGCCATGGTGGGTGCAAGACAATTCCCCTCTAGAGGCTGGCAATTGACTGGTGCAGAGGCAGGAGGTTCATCCCACATGACTCTTCTCCACACACGCACTTGCCGAGCCAAAAATAGGGCTCCCTTTCGTAAAGTTGAATAAGTAAGCTAACGATTTAAGCGTCAGCTACAATATAAAGGAGTTTGTATGATATCCACTTTGTATAGGTATTTGGACTAACATCATAGCCAGTTCCATTCCGGATCCCATCAACAAACAGCAAGTAGGGTTGGGGATTGCTTGCTGCAGTCACATCACAGCGGAGAGCGCTCGAGCATGCCAAACATGCTAAAAGCACATGTACAGTATATTGGCGTGGTGGATTGTAAAGGCTGTAAACTTCATGATATCGATAGATAATGCTGGAAGAGGATTAATATTGATCGCTTCTTTTCTTGGTAGCTATAGACAGCTGGTGATTTGTGGAGAGTATAGGTGCTGGCTGGATATCTGGGTCTTTGAGAGGGGCTACTTATATGGAGTCGCACCTGAAACTATAACTCTGGTTGTTTATATCTTTGCTATACCATACACGTATCACGGCACATGTTAGTTATGAGAGTAATTTTCCTATCCACCAAGCGGTGTGAGAGAATCATGTATATATAACCACTGGAATATCCCAGCGGTAAGGGAGAGATATCCATATAGCATAGCATTCAATTACGGATACCTAACTTCCAGATCCCATACTAAAGTATACATCCAAAAAATCCAGTATCCAACGATAATTTGTGCAAACTTCTCAAGGGAAAAGGAAAGAAATCAAATTTCTTGGTGATAATAACAAATGGCATCGAACTTGAATCACTTTCGAGTTGGGATAATTGTCTTGCGCACGTGGTGCTTTATGTACAGTCCAAGGGCGAAAAGTGATCGGACAAGCGTCAAGGAGTCAAGGGTGCAGGGTTTGTAGTGAAAGGCTCAAGACCCATATAGACAACTCGTATCCGTACATAGGTAATTCAACTCGATGGATTCTCATGGTTTCTTGATCATATCTCTGGTACTAGCCTCCAATACTGGTACCAGTTTGTAGTTGTATTGCAGGTACCTTTCTGTTGTGCTTGGCACCCCACTGTCTGATCACTTTTCGCCCTTGACAGTACATCCAGGTGGGAGAACCGCCAAACTGGGGAACAGATACAGAGCTGACTGGCATATGAATGACATATCTACAAGTATGTCTCTTACGGAGCAGGATATTTTTTGGTAGAGGTCAACCCACGCGCGATATCTAAACCTCAAGCTCATGAAGATATCCAAAGTATGGTTGGCACGACCCTCGCCGACTTTCGAGAGCAAGACCCATTACAATTACTAAACCGCCACTTCGCTTGCAAACCCCACTGTTCATGTCTCAAATACCCAGCAATCTACCCCGGTAAAATCTACCAACGAAATACCAATCACTTCCCCGTCAAGTACATACAGTATGTACCGGTACCTAGACCTGATTCAAGTTTCCTCTCGACTTTTCTAGGTTGGGTGCATATACATTATGCATTATGAAAAAAGACCCCACCCTACTCGCACCCGCAGGTTTCATAGGTGCAATTCCCGTCACCAGCATACTGTGTTACGCAGCATGGCTATGCAAGATCACGGCGCGGACCGCAGAGCCACCAGTCTGAGCAGAGCTGGAGGGAGGGGGAGAGAATCTTGATAAGGAAGACCCTAGGTACACACATTTGCCACCATTTTTTGCACATGTTATCTCTCTCGAATCTCCTCTATCATCTCTGTACCTGTAAAATCATGCTCTCTGGCTCCTTTAATATTTCGCAAGTTCAGACACTCTCAATGATCAGTCGGATCTCGACTATAAATATAATCAAACGCCACAGTCCTGTAGGCAGCCACCTTTGAACCACCGGCATTATTAACCAATCATGTTGCAGCAAAACACTTGGGTTTGGGTCTTTATATACTGAATGGATATACTTGCTCAGAAGGAATGAAATCCTTCCATAAATACTCTCCAATGCAACTAGGAATATGTGTGCAACCTCAATCACCATACTGTTAGACCAAGATCTAAACAGTGATCAGTGGGTACTAGGTTTGCCAATAGCAAAACACCTGGTATATACCATGGCCAACAATAGTGTACGTTTCGCGGGTGTGACCGGTTCGAAGTAACTGTAGAACAGTAGTAGGTGGGAACTGAAGGGGGGAAACTACAATATTGTAGGCTATGACCTGATTGGTTGTGGTGTGGTGGGGGATGTAGAGAGCATCGATTTGTGCCAGTGAGATCAATGGGATGAGAGCAATTTATGCGACTGTCGAAGGAAGGAGAGTTGGGGTTTCTCAATCCCCGCCGACGACTAGACTAGCAAATTAGTCTCTAGAAAGTCCCACAACAAAACATCATCGAGAGATCTATAGACTATACATATATACAGTAGTGCACGGAGTATACCAGAACAGTTGCATGAAAAACCAAACCAGACAAATTTAGTAAAACCGTTTCCATCATCTGCTTTTCTCGCAAGCCCCGCGATTCGGTAAACTAGAGATGTTTTTGTTAGTGGGGCTTAAAGCTTCGCCAAGCCTCACATTCCTTGAAGGGGCTGAAAGCGTCGGCAAACAAAAATGGAGGACCAACAAACATCAGTTAGTCTAGCCTTGGCTGCACTACAAAGAGAAACAAATTGCAGCCGCATTCATTCATAAAAAAAAGTTGTGGCGGAATTTGCGCCATCTAGTTAAAGATCGTGAGTTTGTTTAGAACTTGGAAGGGCTTTTTTGTATTCATTTGATTACCCTGAACCGAAAGAAGGAAATCACATGTAAATTCAACAAGTGTCCGCATCCCGGAGATTGTAATTGGCTTGCAATAATTGCCTCCCTGTTGTTGGGCAAATGTGGCATTTTCAGTGGAGAAAAAAAAAAAGGTCTGTAGCGAGAACTGAAGCTCTCGTAAGATTTAGCCCCGATGGTAAAAACTTTGTAGGTATGGTAAAATTACATTTTAGAATTTCGAGACTCAATGCATCACCAATTGACGTGAACGAGAACATGCAATCCTCGATATCTCGGAACTACGGGGGGGGGTGCGCTTCAGTGCAATTATTTTTGATTATCGGTGCGCATGCCCAGCCAATGCATCATACAAGTATCAGGTCACGCTGCGCCCATCATCTCTTGTTGAGGAATTCGTCTTGTGTATTCGGGCTCGCACCCCAAAACTATACCGCTTCTGCAACCGGTCGAACGCCAAACTTGGGCTTTTTGCAATTGAGATCTGGACAACAGCAACAACACATCAGGCAGACTGCGTGACAGCCGTGTGCGCGCACAAAGGGGGGGGAAAGCAGAAGAGCAGAAAGGCAGAAAAGCACAACGGAATAGTGCAATTGCGATTGCAATTGCAATTGGGGATAACGCGGATAGAAGGGAAAATAGGGATTGGATTGAAGTAGACGCAATTATTAGCCAATTGAAAGCTTACAAACTTAGGTAAGCGCTCGTGTAAAGCTTCCACTCTGTGTCGCTCTTGCAACACATTTGCCAGCCACCGATTTACAGAAACAGAAACACTGCACGCACCTGGCACCTGCAGCAGCATCCCACGGAGGGGTCTGAAGAGTTGACTGCGTCTCGTGAGCGGACTGCAAGACGATAAAGCAAGGCTGCGGGAGAGGTATATGAAGAGAAGCGAGACACCATCTCCAGCGACCGGGGGGGTGATCGAAGCCTGGCGCCAGAAAAAAATTCGCCTGCCTGGAACTCGCCTGTCTGGAATTCGCCTGCCTGGCCTGTGTCTGACTTCATACACACACCTTTGTTGGGTTTGGGCTCCCAGCACGCACGTACGCCCACACACGCACTCCAAGCAGCAGCAGTAGCAGCAGCAGCAGCAAGCAGTAGCAGCAACGTAGCGGCGTGTGGGTTTGCAAGAATAGAAAAGGGAGCTGGGGATCTTCTCTTTGTTGATTACAACCAATTACCCCGTGGGGATCGCCTGCTCCTTGTTACTCCGAAGGTCACGCAGAAGGGTGGAGGACCCATCTTCATCTGCAGGCAGGCAGCAGCAGCAGCGAGCGTCAGCTTTCGCGATCTTCTGCCCCGTGGACTTGCCTGTGGCGGGATTCATCCGGGAGGGGGCGTCTCATCTATCCTGCTGCCGCACCGCGATAGCATCGAAGCATTGAAACGAAGCTGTCAATAGCGTAGCCCGTCGCTGAAAGAAACCGCTGAAAGAAAACTCCTGTGGCGTGGGTGGTACAGTTTGGTGCAATTGCACTTGCATTTGCACTTGCAGCCCTTTCCAACACATTTACTCCAACCTCCAGCAATCGCAACCAGAACGCAGGGGGGAGCGAGGGTGCCTACTTGCCCTCTATCATTTGGATTCATAGATACATCCGAGATCCTTTAACCGACACCTTACTTTTTCTCATTATTACCATCGGCTGAGACTGGGCTCACTCTCATCCGATTTTTTTCCCCCCTTTGCTTCGTGTTTTGCATTCTCCAGCGCCAGCGGGGTGCCCTATGGCGTTTTCTTCGGCAACATCCGCGCGCGGAAGGGGGAGGCTGGGGAGTGCTTCGACATCTTCGTTGAGCTCGATAGGGACATCGCCAGCGACAGAGGGTGGATATTATTCGCTGGCACAGCAGCCGTACTCCCATCAGCACATGCAACACCACCATCACCATCACAATCACCTTCAGCAACAGCTGGTGGGACAGTATAATCCGCCTATTGATCCACAGTTATTTGGAATTGCGGGAGACACGTCACTTCCGGAAGCAAGGTTTGCTAGCAGCAGTGTTATTACCGGAGAAGTCGTCGCTGGCGGAGCAGCAAGCGGGGTGTATAGTGATACCGAGCGACTACCATCACTAGGGATCTCTGTGTCTGGAGACGAGGAGGAGGAGGCAGAGAGAGAAGGGAGGGAGTTGGCGAAAACCGTCAAGCTGGAGGAAGTTGAGAACAGTCACCACAATCACGACGGACAGCAGCAGCGTTTCGGCACAGCGGGCATGGACAGCACCGGCGACGGGGCTGCTGGCATAATACAGCCGTGGCAAAGAGGGGAGGAAGGGGTGGGGATGATGACTGGGAGGAGGCAGCTGCGTAGTCGTTCTACTTTGGAATTGTCGGAGCCGGATATTGGTGCACATTCCGATACGGACCAGGAGCAAGATAACCAATGTCACCAGGAGACGGCGTCGGCTTCTCCGGAGCCAGATAAGGAGTCTTCGCCTCCTCTTCCTCTACTACCTCCGCCGCCAACTCCGCTGTCGCAAGTGCCGGTAAAGCGAGGGAGGGGAAGGCCGAGGAAACACCCGCTGCCTGTGGATGCGAATAACCAACCAATTTTGCCAACGCCAAAAAAGACTGTGACAATAGCTACCCCCGCTGTAACAGCTATAGCACAAAGCGCTCCAGCCTCTGCCGCAAAACCAACGCAAAAAGAGACTCCAGCTGAGACATCTCCAACACCAGTCAAAATGCTGCCAGAAGAGGGCGAGGCAGCCGCTCCAGTCACTCCCGTCCCTGTCAAAAGAGGCCCCGGCCGCCCTAAAGGCTCAGGGAATAAACGCAAAGCCTTCAACCTCAAGAAACGAACGTCATCTGGCACACCTGGACCTCGAACTCCAACACAATCTGTTCCCGCGGGGACTATATTGCCCGATGGAGTCGTCAAGCGCGGTCCAGGGAGGCCTCGGAAGTCAATGCTTGCGGCCATGCACAATTCGGGTAATGGGGATAGACGGACTTCTGGGTATAGCGTGGGTACACCTGCGACAGACCAAAATTATACTCCGGGGTGGAGGAGAAGCGTGAGAGAGAGGAGGTCGGTGAATAATAGTTCATTATTCAATAGGGCCAATCTAGCAGAGGAGGATTTGAAGGCGCCGGTTATGGGGCAGGGGTGTCTCAGGAAAGTCAGGAGGTCGGTGGCTGGAAGGAGGCATGGTGAGAGAGGTGGTAGTGAAGGGGAAGAGGTGGAAGAGGCGGAAAGGAAGGCAGAGAGAAGAGGGTATATCGGGAAGGCAGAGCTGCAGAAGATTAGGAGAGGTAGGCCATTCTTCCATATTTTTTGGTGCTTTGAGGATTCCACGACCTGGTTCTCGGGGTTTTCGGGCACGGAGCTAATTCTGATATTTTAAAATGTCAGCTAAAATCACTGCTAAACTTCAGCCTCCAATCAATGACTCAGAGGCACTCCCAGTTTTCCCCCCAGAGTTTGGGTTCAAGGTATCCTATTTCCGCGCGTCATCGCACTCGCAATCGTCACCTCGATCCGCCACCTCCAGCTCCGCCGCCGAAGCATCCCCAACCCCCTCCTCTCCCCGCTCAACAACTGCAAACAACAACTCCACCTCTCTCCCCACCCCCCCCCCAACCCAAACCCAAGACGAAAA
>Ga0307511_10003861_pt1 | contig 15319 bp, 17 predicted proteins | sample 13_EM_MG_FD_200266 | JGI IMG/M metagenome (GOLD analysis project Ga0307511, IMG submission 200266) | Populus trichocarpa ectomycorrhiza microbial communities from riparian zone in the Pacific Northwest, United States - 13_EM | ecosystem: Host-associated > Plants > Roots > Unclassified | place... | reverse complement strand
CGCCCCCCCCCCCCCCCCCCCCAGATAGGAGATCACGACAGAATCGACACAGCCAATTCACACAACCGCTGACCTGAACAGAAACCACATTGGCGCTCATGGTCCTGGGCTGGCCCACGCCGGATTTCTTGAAACGTTTCCGACTGAGGCGAAGGAATTGCTTGGAATAATAATAAAAGTGGTACTTCGAAAAGAGGACAGGTAGAAATTATGCGCAGGCAAAGAAAATTAGGACTATGGTGGTATGGTATCGGTCCCTGCAGTCCGTCAGCGCGATCCTTATCTACTACCATCTATCCGACTGGGGTTCACTGTGATCAGTTACACCAAGCGAGACGCACGAACGACTCCCGTTCTCCCATCGTGCTCGTTGGATTACGTATGGCCTTTCACATTCCCGGTCCCGCAGGGGCCTTACCTGCACCTGTGCTGGACTCCTGGAGGCGGAGGCGGCGGGGCGGGCCGACGTCTGGTCGGGGCCGTGGGAGGTGGAGGAGGGGCGGGTCGACGTTTGACTAGCACCGAGGGAGGGCGCGGAGCGGGTCTGGCTTGGGCCGGGGGTCTATTGTCGGCGTTATCTGCCCTCTCTCTTTCGCTCGGACCCAGAAGCATCCTCTCGTCCAATAGTTCACAGGGGGGATCGTTACTGCACGTTCCCCTTCTAGTACACCACAGGGCTACGAGAAGTGGGATGAGTAATGAGTCAGAGCCAAAGGCTGACGGACGTAACGTACAACCGCAGTTGAAGCAGAATTCCATTCTACACAGACACTTAATATGGTTGTACCCAAGGGTTCGCTCGGTAATTGCGTGGCACCCAGGACATCTACGCCACCGCCTAGACTGGAATAGTCGGGTTCAGCCTCGTCCCTCTAGAGCACAGGGATGTGAGATACCTTGGCCAACTCAATGGCAAGCTGGTCTTCCGGGGATCGCTGATTTAGGGACAAGGACTGGTATTCCTCACAGGTCATGTCTTGGGTTCCGTATGTCAGTCGTAGGGAGAGAAGATATTATTTTGGTGTGGCTTACCTTGATGCCACATTGCCTTGCAGGGTACACAGACCCACTGGAAACACGCCGGACACTGAGCATTGGGATTTGCATAGTCGGGGTCGATCTGCACCAGCACCGAACAGTTCGGGTTTGGACAATATCTTCTTGGGAGCGAGTCGAGTAGCTTTCTGTGATGCTTCGGTCGAAAGACGTCAGCAAGTGAGAACGTGAGGTCTTTTGAACGTTGGACGTACCCAGACAGACATGGACTCCGCGTCGAAAACCTTCTCCGCCACATCATCCTGTATTCCAGATTCCCAATCCATGATCGGACACTCGGGGCATGGAATCGGGAACACGGTGATATGGGTGTTCGCGTCCTCGGCTCCGCTAGGGTTGAGCTTCCTCTCGATGTATTCGGCCAAGCACGAGATACAGTATGTGTGTTCCCCGGGGCATGGGAGACGGAGACCGAATGGCAACCTTGCAGAGGAATTCGCCGCCAGGGCGGCGGAGATCGGAGAGTGAGTAACCTGGAACTGTGCAAGGCAGATGCCGCATATCGGGTAGAGGTTGGATATAGGATGCTCTGAAATGGGGGAAATCAGTCAGATGGACGTCGGGGAAAACGAGGAAATCCCTGCCTCTGTACAACGCCTTGGAAGTCCCGGAGAGAGCGGTGGTGGGTGACGACACATGGGAGATTGCTGGGGTGAAGAATGAGACCTCCGTTTGGTCCTTTCCTTTGCCCTTATCGTTCGTGCCACGCGTCTAGAAATGATACTTCATATCACAGTGTACCGCACCAGCAACAAACGCAACGGACCAATATGCTCCCTGCGGTATCCATGCCAAACGCCCTGGCAATCTCCGAGTCAAGTATACTGTGGAACAATAGTCAAAATCTCGATATGGTAACGAAAGTCGTTGCGCCGCGCACCCATCAGCTCCCTGTACCCCAGGGGCATCTGTATAGCTTCTGCTAGCATCATCCACAACCTGTAGCTGCTTCGCAAGTTCAGCATCTAGCCTGATCTGCCACTCGTCGGCTGCGGCAAGCCTTTGAGTAAACCGGTGGGCTGACGTTGGTTGAATCGGCGGGGTGGAAGACGAAGACGGGAGACCGGGAGTATTTCCAGTAAGACCAGACCGTCCTGGAGGAGGGAGGGACAGAAACGGGTTGGATCTTGCGGGACTCGCCGGTAGGGGTTCGCCGGGTGGGGGGAGGCGAGTCTGTTGTGCAGGTGTGTAGGTTTCGGATTGAGAATGGGTATTATGCTCGCCGGAGTCACCAAGTTCATGCGGGTTGCTCGGCGGATCGATGGGGAGTGCAGACAACGTATAAGGTGGAGGTGGTTCTGTTGGTTCCTGTTGATCCGGCAAGCTAGAAAGCGAGAGTTGGGGTCCATGAGTGTCCACGATCTGGGACTCGTTGGGCAGTTGTAGACTCCCGTCGCCGATTTCACCAACGAACGAGGCACTGTGGAGTTCTTGTTCGGTGGAAGGACCGGGTTCATGACTAGGATTGAAGCCCGTCCCACTTTGAGGGGGTGGTGTAAAGGGATTTGTGGAGCTCGCTGATGGGGATTGGTCGAATGAAGAAACGCGGCCAGGGACCGAAGATGATCTGGGAACGTCACTGGTACCAGACTCGTTGGAATTTTGGAGAGTTCCATTCCCGACTTCACCGCCAGACGAGGTTTCGTAGAGAGTCTGTTCGGCCTCGGTCACGAGGGATTTTACACCGGAGTGGCCGGAGTATTGGAGATCTGAGTGGGGCATCTCAGTGGGCACGTACTCAATGATATCTCGGCCAAAGGTAGCGACAACCCTGCCCTTTTCGCTACACTCAAGAAGACCGCCGAATAGGACACCCATCCACTCTCTTGCCCTGACGCGTTTCCAGTCACCAAGGCCAAATTTCTCGTCCACGATCTCGGCGTCGAGCGCGTGAAGTTCATGAAGGTTGCACATCTCGGCAAGCATCTCCTCCTTAGTACGGACCGCCTTCAGGCATTCCAGAACGTCCTCGATATTGCCAGCGAAAGATGCGAGAGACGAAATCCAATGGTTTAATAGGGTCGCACACGCGGAGAACGTGTCCTGGGAAGTCCTGGTTGGTGGCCACGTGTTACTGATAGGATGGGAGTTGGACACACCTCGAGGTCTTCGCCTTCACCCCCAGCCCATGTCCGTAGGGCGTCGGTGGACCTGACAAAGTCTGTGCTAAGTCTCTGTATCCTGGAAACGGGAGATCAAAATCTGGATGGTTGGTGCTGCGGTGTGGGCGTACGACTGCAAGACGTCGTTCAAGGTTGCGATAACGTCCTTAATAGGTTTCAAATCTGGGTTCTCCGGTGCAACGGCACGAACGGTCGGTCTGTGAGCCAGTCCTGTCGCCGCGCTCTTGAACATGGTGGTCGTTGAGGGATTGAATGCGGCAACACGGAGCAGTCCAAGCGCTAGGCCGCTGCCGGTGGGTTGTCGTTTGTCATTAGACGCGCGGTACACGATCTCGGCGGAGGTTATCCCCAAACAGGCGGTGCCTATTACAATCAATGTCATATGGCTTCTATAAGAACAGGGTCCAGAGGGGGCTGAAATGTTTTGGTGACACCTGTCTGCACTCCGATAGTTGGTTTCCAACAAATTGTAGGGTGCCCCCTTCGCCGGCTCGTGGTCCATCGTGAGGCGCACTGTCAACGTTTCAACATCTACGAATCACGCTTGGTAATGGGAATCTGTTGCAGCTAAGGGATCAGCTCCGGCATCGAGCCTCAATTCATTCGTGCTACGACAATCGCAGGTTCGTGCTCCCCGAGCTCCGATGGTGGTGATCGGCAACCAAGCCAGCGATCATGTTTTTGTTTGCACTTCTTTGGCCCCGCCAGAACGACACGCTCGACTGTCAGGGCGGCAGAAAATCGGAAACGCCACCTGTAGTCTACAAAATGCGTGTACCGGCCAGTTCGGATACAGGGCGATATAATGCGAGGTCATAAGATCAAAAATTTGTACAATGCGGGTGGCCGTGGTGGGATACAGCCCGATGGGATCGAAAGGCAAACGACGGAATTGGGTCCATCCGGTGGAAAACGGCCCACGCGGATAGAGAGGCCATCCGAAGATCCGGGGACTTTGGGGGGAACAGAAAACCTTCGCTGCCACCCCCTGAGCACGGCAGGCGTTCCCAGGCACACCCAACCCTCTTTGAAAAATAAGTCGCCTAATAATTAGCCCAGAATACTGTACAGGGATATCGGGCAATGGACGGCTTGTCCGTGGTGTTCAAGGTAAGTATCTACGGTCAGGCTACCTACACTACCATATCTAGCCAACCTGGGTACCCCGGACACAGACACCCACGGACGACTTTCGCCTATCATCCTCATTGGGTTACGCAAGCTTTGTCTTTATTCCGGTTCCGTTTCTTGGGCCTAACGGGGGGTGGGGTGGGGACTCTGACTGGGGCCGGAGGCCTACGATTGGCGTTATCTACCCGCTCCCTTTCGCGTGCATCCAGAAGCATCCTTTCGTCCCACAGTTCACAGGCGGGATCGTTACTGCACTTTTTCCCTCCGGTATCCCACAAAGCTACGAAAATAGGTGGTAAGTCGAAATCAATGGCCGATAGATGAGACCTACAGCCACAGTTGAAGCAGAATTCCATTTGACACCGACACGTCATATGATTGCACCCATGGCTTCGCTCAACGATTGCCTGGCACCCTGGGCATCTGCGCCACTTTTCGGACTGGAATGGGTGAACTCAGCCTCGTTCCTCTAGATGACGTGAATATAGGATACCTTGGCCAACTCGATGACAAGTTGGTCTTCCGGGGACCGCACCCCCGAGGGCAGGGATTGGTATTTCTCGCAGGTCATGTCTTAGGTCCTGCACATCAGACACGGAGTGGGAAGGTGTCATTTGGTGCGGCTTACCTTTATGCCACATCGCCTTGCAGGGTACGCAGACCCACTGGAAACACGCCGGACATTGAGCCTTGGGATCGGCATAATCTTCATCAATCTGTACCAGCACCGAACACTTCGGGTTTGGACAATATCGTCTTGGGAGCGAGTCAAGTAGCTTTCTGTGATGCTTCAGCCGAAAGACGTCAGCAAGTGAGAACGTGAGGCCATTTGGAGGTTGGACGTACCCAGACAGACATGGACTCCGCGTCAAATACCTTCTCCGCCACTTCATCCAATATTCCAGATTCCCAATCCGTGATCGGACACTCGGGGCATGGAATCGGGAACACAGTGATATTAGTGCTCGTTCCCCCGGCCCCCCCAGGGTCGAGTTTCCCCTTGATATATTCGGTTAAGCATGAGATGCAGTATGTGTGTTCTCCAGGGCATGGGAGGTAGAGACCGAATGGTAACCTGGCTGAATTATTCGCCACTAGAGAGGCAGAAATGGGAGATTCTGTAACCTGGAACGGTTCAAGGCAGACGCCACATATCGGGTAGGGGTTAAATATAGGATCTTCCGGGGTGGAGGGAATCGGTCAGGTGAACGCTGCGGAAATGCGAGCGGGATTTACCTGGAAGTGGTTCATCCAAATCCTCAGCTTTACCCTTGCCTTTCGACAGCACTTCGGAATTTCCAGAGAGAGCAGGGGTGGACGAAGACACATTATAGATTGCTAGAGTAGAGGGCGAGACTTCCGTTGTGTCCTTTCCTTGCGCCTAGAAACAATGCTTCATATTCCAGTGTACCATACTAGCGACAAGTTCAACGAACCGTGACGGTTTCCGAGCCAAGCACTCTGAGGAGCAACGGTTAGAGCCTCAGTATATGAAAGATGTTCCGCCACACACCTATCAGTATTCTGCATCTCAGGGGCATCGCAAGTATTGCCTGGCCATCCTGGCGGAGGAGGGAACGGTGTAAGGGTGGGTTTGGGAATGGATTTAGGAATTATACTTGCCAAAGTCACAAAGCCCATGCAGATCACTAAACGGGTCGTTGGGCTCTACAGACAACGCTTGCGGTAGGGGTGGGAATATTGGTGGTGGTTGATCCGGCGAGCTAGAAGATGAGGGCGGGGTGTCGCCAGTACGGGATCCGTTGGGTAGTTGTGAACTCCCACCACCGGCTTCGCTGACGAGCAAGACCCCGTGGGGTTCCCGTTCAGCCGGGTTGGCTTGGGATTGAAAGTATGGATCGAACTCGGCGATGTCAATTGGCTCGTGCGGGTTGCTAGGCGGGTTGTTGGGGAGGTTGGATGATGTGGAAGGTTGGATTGATTGCGTTGGTATTGGCGTTGGTTGGACTGGTGAACTAGTTGGCGTTGGTTCGATTGGTGGGCCAGGGGCCGGGGGGGCGTTTCCAGGAGCATCGCCGGTAGGCAGTCCGTTGGGCGGTTGGAGAGTTCCATCACCAGCTTCGCTGACAAACGAAACATCGGCTTCGCTGCCGAACGAAATCCCGGCTTCGCCAATGGTTGAGATTCTAAGGATTGTTCGTTCGGCCTCTGCCACGAGGAGTTCCACCTGGGGGTGACCGGAGTAGTGGGCTCGAGGATGACCTGGCTGGGTCGCGTCACTGGGCACACATCCAACAATAGCACGGCCGGATGTAGCGACAACCGCGCCCGTCGCGCTGCACTCAAGGAGACCGCTGAACAGGGCATCCATCAGCTCCCTCGCCTTGTCGCGTTTTGCGTCACCGAAGCTGGCCTCCTCGTCCATGATCTTGACATCAAGCGTACGAATTTGTTCACGAAGGCTCATAAGGAGATTTGTTTGTTGACGAAAGTAGACCTCCCCAGAAGTCATATTGTTGAGCCTCATTTCGGTGTACTCGGCTTTAGACATAAGGGTCCTTCTGTTGCGGCGCATCTCGCCGAACGCCTCCTCCCTGGTACGAACAGCCTTCAGGCATTCCCGAACACTCGCGACACGGCCAGCGAAAGATGCGAGAGATGAAACCCATTGATTCAACAGGGTCGCGCACGCGGAGAACGTATCCTGGGAGGTCTAGTTAGAGGGCACGTGTGACCGATATGGTGGGGATTCGACGCACCTCGAGGTCTTCACCTTCACCACTGGCCCATTCCCACAGAGCGTCGGTGGACTTGGCAAAGTCTGCGCTGAGTTTCTGTATCCTGGAAATGGGGGATCAGATCGATCAGAATTCGGAGGCTCGATGTGGCGGGGTGAACGTACGACTGCAAGACGACCTTCTCAGTCACGATAGCCTGCTGGAGGGGTCCCAAATCTGAACTTCCTGGCGCGACGGCACGAACGGTCGGGCTGTGAGCTAGCTTTGTCGCCGCGCTCTTGAACATGGTGGTCGTTGGGGGATTGTGTGCCACATCACGTAGTACGCCAAAGTGTTCGACCCCTGGACTGTCATGGTGCCATCAGACGCGGTACATAATCTCCGCTGTGACCCCGGCGTTGGCCTCCACTGTCCGCCTTTTTTCTTTTTGAATCCGCACATTATCCCTCAACACATAATACCTATTACGGCTAGGGCCATGTGAGTAAGGAACGAGGAAGTCGTGCTTTTTGTAGTTCAAAAAACCTTGTTCCTTATTTTTGCTTCCGCATCATTGATCGGTCCGCTTTACCCGAGCCGCTGACGGTCCCACTCCTTGCACTGACGCCGCCACTACACGTTCCTGTTGTTGACGATGTAGACCCACCAAGCCTCCTGTGGGGCTGGGATTCGTGGGAGATCCCGGGATATACCAGTGCCGGGTTTCGTTGTGGCTTATCCTACCGGGTGACTCTACCCCCCGACAGCCTCTCCCATTCCTTGTCTCGATATAGCGTCCACGCAGGTGCCCGGAGTGTATTGGCTGCAAAATACGATCCAGGTGTGTGGTATTATACAAGAGGGGCGGTATCAGTGAAGTTTCACATATTCCTGGTCATAGTGTAGCTGTGGTCCAATTTCGAGGCTCGATGCCTCTCTAGATCATTTTCACGTTTGAAAAACCGGCCACAACAGCTGAAGACCGAATGGTCTCGAGTGTTACTCAAGTGGAATCTCAAGTCGTTCATGCTGTTCAGTCGGCTGTCGCAATATCCGCAAGTGAGGGTATTAACCATCTCCCGGGTGAACGGGTGGATGAAGCTCGCGATATCTGGTCGACTCAAATTGAACGGGGATCGTGGACGCCATTATAAATCGAGCGTACGCACCCGGGTTATCGATCCAATTGAAATCACCGCCGTGGTCACAGTTGGAATATTGAGAAGCGGAGTGGGACGGCCCGCAGTGAAGTGGTTCGTGTACCGGGGGCTGAAAAACCCCACCAAAAGAATTGACGGCCTGGGGACGAGCTGAGAGAGGTGAGTCTGGCCGGGTCGCAACCTGGACCACACGATTGGCATCGTCCTCCCTCTCCCCATATGAAAACGGAAACGGAAACGCCATTTCACCCCATAGCTCACAGGGGGGGTTGCTCGTGCACTTTCGTCTTCTGGTGTCCCACAAAGCTACGAGAAGTGGAAGTAAATAATGGGTCGAGTTAGAGCCAGACGGACACGACCCACAGCCGCACTTGAAGCAGAACACCTCTTTACACAAACATGTCATATAGTCATACCCCGGGGTTCGCTCGACGATCGCGTGGCACCCGGGGCATCTGCGCCATTGTTTGGACTGGAATTTCTGGACTCAGCCTCGTTCCTCAAGAGCACGGGGATAAAGGGTACCTCGGCCAACTCAAGCTCATCCAAAGGCAAGGATTGATATCTCTCGCAGCTCATGTCTCGGGTCCTCTGTGTTAGTCACTGGGGGGGAGGTATCATTTTGGCGTGACTTACCTTCATGCCACACCACATTGCAGGATGTGCAAACCCACTCCAAACAAACTGGACATCTGGCTTTGGGATCGCCAGAGTCCCCACCGGTCTGCAGCAACGCCGAACATTTTAGGTTCGGACAGTATTGCCCGGGGAGCGAGCCAAGTAGTTTCTTACGATGCTATGGCCGAAGGGCGTGAATAGACTAGAACGCAGAACTGTTTGGAAATTTGATACCCAGTCAGACATGGTCTCCCTGTCCAATACTTTCTCCGCTACGTCATCCCGGATTACAGCTTCCCTTTGTGTGACCGGACACCCGGGACAATAAATTGGAAACACGAGGGTGCGAGTGTTCATGTCTCTGGTTCCGTTGAGGTTAAGTTTCCCCTTTATATATTTTGCCAGGCACGAGAAACAGTATGGGTGTTGCCCGGGGCACGGGAGGAGGAGACCGAATGGCAGATTTCCGGAAGAATTTGCCGTCATGGCAGCAGAGACGGGGGAGTTCATGACCTGGAACGGTCCGAAACAGATCTCGCATGTTGGACAGGGGTTAGATATGGAATACTCTGAAAGGGGAATCGGTCAGGCAAGTGGCGGGGGGGAAAACGGAAGGAGGTCCACCTGGAAGGGGTTCATCCTGTTCCTCGGTTTCGCCCCTACTCTCCGACAGTACTCCTGATTCCCCGGAGAGGGTGGGCATGGGTGAGAAGGCATTGGGGCTCGCCGGGCTTGGGAGTGAGGCTGCCTCTGCAACCTCCCAATTTCTCTTATCGTTCGTGTCTTGCATCTGGAAATGATACATCGCATTCCAGCACACTGTAACAGCGACAAACGCAACGAACCGATATACCGCTGGTGGTCTCCGAACCGAGTACCCTGAGGGACGAAATGGTCATGATTTCGGTACAGCGATCAAAGGCGTCCCACTACACACCTATCGGAGCCTTGTGAAAGTTCAAGGATATCGTCAATACGGAACTCGTTGGGGGGTTGCGAAGTTCCGTCACAGAATCCGCCGACGAATGAGACTCTGCGGAGCTCTCGTCCAGCCGAAGTCGGACTAGGCTGGCGACCAATGGTGAAGCCAGACTTATCAACCGAAGAAAGGCGGGTCTGCTGTCCAGGTGTATAGGCTTGAGATTGAGGATGGGGATTGTACTCGCCGAAGTCACTATCGTAAAGATCACTACGCGGGTTTTTGTGAACCGAGGATGACGCGTGAGTTTGGGTTGGTTGTTTCGGTGTTTGTAGGATCGATAAGCTGGGAGGCGAAGGTGAGAGTCCGGGGATATCTTCAAGGATTCTTTGGAGTTTTCGCTCAGCCTCCGCGACGAGGCGTCCCACCCGGGAGTGACCGGAGTAGGGGGCCCGAGCAAGACCTGGCTGAGTCATGTCAGTTGGCAGACATTCAATAATAGCACGGCCGGATGTGGCGGCGACCGAGCCCTTTTCACTGCACTCAAGGAGACCCCCGAACAGGGCACCCATCCACTCCCTCGCCTTGACGCGTTTCCAGTCACCGAGGCTGGCCTCCTCGTCCACGATCTTGACATCGAGTGCGCGAACGTCTTCACAAAGGCTCATGAAGAGGTCTGTTTGTTGTTGGAAGTTCCTGTTTTCCAGACTCATCTTACCGAGCCTCTTGTCGGCGGCATCTTTTTTGGACGCGAGGGATTTTCTGTTGTGGCGCATCTCGTCGAGCGCTTTCTCCCTGGTACGAGTAGTTTCTAGGCATTCCCGAACGTTCGCGATGTGCGAAGCGAAAGATGTGAGGGATGAGGCCCAATGATTTAACAGGGTCACGCATGCAGAGAACGTGTCCTGAGAGGCCCTGTTTGGTGGCGGTATGTAATCAATAGGGTGGGGGTTGGACGCACCTCGAGGTCCTCGCCTTCACTGCAAGCCCATGTCCGCAAAGTGTCGGTGTACTTGGAAAAGTCTGTACTGAGTCTCGTTAAACTAAAAACGGTCAATTTGAACCTGGGATCTGAATGCCGGGTCTGGCGGCGCGGGCGTACGACTGCAAGACGATTTTCTCGGTCGCGATGATCTCCTGGAGGGGTCTTAGATCCGAATTTCCTGCCAGGGCAGGGATGGTAGAGTTGTGAGCTAGTTTTGTCACTGCGCTTTTGAGCATGATGGTCGTTGTGACCTAGGCTGAGACGGATGTCTAGCGATTTTGTTGGGGGTTGTATTCGGCGACGGCCGAAGACTAACGACTGATACCCTCTGCTGGGTTTGAACCGGGACAGCAGATGGGTGGACAAAAAGAGTCAAGCTGTAACCTGCGCCGCTCACCGTTCTGCCTAGCTGACGGGATTCTTGTGCGGTTGGGGGTGTATACCCGTCGCTCGAGTGACCCGCCTGGCACTTCAGTCCGCTTTTCAGCTCAAAATTTCCCTACGTCAGGAGAGGACCACGTAGTTGACGTTCTTTTTCCACCATTCCCGAACCCTAGGAGTTGGGGGAACAATCTCGGCCCTTATTATGAGTACCCGTGCGGGTCGAAGAGATCGTGTGGCTTTGGCGCATCAGCAAAACAACGGTATTTAGTAGGCTGGAATCCAGCCTCAATTCAGAGGAGTAGAAGGGGAGGGGAGGGCGTCGTGGTTAGGCAGGTTGACAGGAGGGGAGGCGATCTCGTATCTATGTAATCCTGACGGATTACGACCACGGTTTCCGGCTGTTCCGACATATCACACCTATTCCGACATATCACATATCACACCCAACACTGACATCGCACTTCCATTCTCTAAAGGGCCAACGACGTCATGGGTTAAACTTGTAGATGGTATATAAACCGGCGAGAGAGCCCCTAGCTAGACAGTTCCGCTTTTCTGAATCGCGCACCGTTGTCCTTCCCAGTTTAGGCATTTTGTGTACATGTTTTTCCTGATGCACTTCGATAAACCGTTCATTCCCACAAGATAGCGCCCCCTTCACCGGCTCGTGATCCATCGTGGAGTGTGTTGTTAACCTCTGCGGATCGCTTGGGAATGGGAGTGAGTTGCAGCCAGGGGGATCGGCTTCGGCGTCGAGACACAAGTCAATCGAGCACAAAAGTACCAGTTCGTGCTTCCCGGGCCCCGGTGGGATCGAAAACCAGCGACAAATTGGGGCCCCATCCCGTTGAAAGCGGCAGCTAGAATGTTGGATCCAGAGTGGAAGAGGATGTAGTGGGACGTGGTCTCCGAGATCGTGCTTTTTGTAGTTCAAAAAACCCTGTTCCTTTTTTTTTGAGGTTGGATTCCAGCCTAGGTCAGGCGGCCCATCCCCCTGTAATAACGCTTCCACTGCATGTTCCTGTTGTTGACAATGTAGACGCGCCCACTCCCCTGTGGGGCTGGGATTCGTGTGAGATTCCCGGGGTATGTACACCAGTGCCGGGTTTTGTTGTGGCTTATCCTACGCCCCCCTCCCTTGCCTTGACGTAGCCTCCACGCGGGTGCTCGGAGTGTATTTGTTGCAACATACGATCCAGGTGTGTAGTATTACAAGGGGGCCGATATCAGTAAAGCCTCACGTGTTCCTGATCACAGTGTAGCTGTGGTCCAATTTCGAGGCTTGGTGTCTCTCTAGATCGTTTTCGCGTTTAAAAAACCGGCCACAGCAACTGAAAACCGGATGATCTCGAGTGCTACTCAAATGGAGCCTCAAGTCATTCATATTCCTCAGCCGGCCGTTACAATATCCACAAGTGAGGGTATTGACCATCTCACTGGTGAACGGGTGGATGAAGCTCGCAATATCTGGTTGATTTAGATTGAATGGGGATCACAAACACTCTTGTGACTCGAGCGTACGCACTCGTATTATCGATCCAGCTGAAATCCCCACCGTGGTTGCAGTTGGAATGTTGAAAAGTAGTGTGGAGTGGTTCGCGGTGAGGCGGTTCGTGTACGGGAGGCTGGAAAACCCCACCAATGAAGTTGGCGGCCTGGGGACGAGTCGGGAGAGGTAGACCGGATCGAACCGCAACCTGGGCCACACGATTAGTGTTTGCCCCCCTCTCCCCACGCGAAAATGGAAGCACCATTTCGCCCCGTAATTTGCAGGGAGGGTTACTCGTGCACTTCCGGCTTCTAGTGTCCCACAAAGCTACGAGAAGTAAATAATGGGTCGAGTTAGAGGCCGACAGAAACGACCTACAGCCACACTTGAAGCAGAACTCCTCTCTACACAGACACGTCATATGGTCGCACCCCCGGGTTCGCTCGACAATCGCGTGGCACCCAGGACACCTGCGCCATTGTTTGGACTGTAATTTCTGGACTCAGCCTCGATCCTCCAGAGCATAGGGGTGTAGGGTACCTCGGCCAACTCAATCGCGAGCCGGTCTTCCGGGGTTCGTTCATCCAAAGGCAGGGATTGATATTTCTCGCAGCTCATGTCTCGGAATCTCCATGTCAGTCACGGGGGGAAGGCGTCATTTTGGCATAACTCACCATTATGCCACACCACCTTGCATGGTACACAGACCCACTCAAAACAAGCCGGACACCTGGCCTTAGGATCGCCAGAATCCCCACCGCTCTGCAGCAACGCCGAACATTTTGGGTTCGGACAGTATTGCCTAGGGAGCGAGTCAAGTAGTTTCCTATGATGCTACGACCGAAAGGCGTGAATAGACTAGAACATAGAACTGTCTGGAGGTTTGATACCCAGTCAGACATAGTTTCCCTGTCCAGCACTTTCTCCGCCTCATCATCCTGTATTGCGGTTTCCCATTGTGCGACCGGACACCCGGGACAACAGATTGGAAACACGAGTGTGTGAGTGTTCATGTCTCCGGTTTCGCTGAGGTTGAGTTTCCCCTTTATATATTTTGCCAGGCACGAGATACAGTATGGGTGTTGCCCGGGGCATGGGAGGCGGAGACCGAATGGGAGATTTCCAGAAGAATTTGCCGCCTGGGAAGCAGAGACGGGAGAGTGCGTGACCTGGAACGGTTCGAAACAGATCTCGCACGCCGGGTAAGGGTTAGATATGGAATACTCTGAGAGGAGAATCGGTCAGACAAGTGGTGAGGGAAAACGGGAAGAAGTCCACCTGGAAGGGGCTCATCCTGTTCCTTTGTTTTGCCCCTACTCTCCAACAGCATCTCCGATTCCTTGGAGAGGGAAGGCAAAGGTGAGAAAGCATCTGGTCCTGCTGGGCCTGGGGATGAGGCTGCCACTCCAGCCTCCCAATTGTTTCTATCGTTCGAGTCTTGCGTCTGGGAATAATAACTCGTATTCCAGCGCACCATAACAACGACAAACGCAACGAACCGATATGTCGCTGGTGATCTCCGAACCGAGTACCCTGAGGGGGAAAATGGTCACGATCGCAGTACAGCGACGAAGGGCGTGCCGCTACATACCTATCGGCGGCTTGCGTCTCAGTGGGATCCACACCAATTCCACCAGTATCACAGGCAGCCTGTAGCCGCCCTGCGAGTTCAGCATACAACGCGAGCTTCTTTTCGGCTGCGGCAAGCTTCTGAGCCAACTGGTCCGTTGGGGGTCTAATCGGCAAGCTAGGAGGTGAAGGTGGAAGTTCAGGGATATCGTCGATACGGAACTCGCTGGACGGCTGGGGAGTTCCGTCACCGACTTCACCGACGAACGAGACTCTGCGGTGCTCTCGTCCGGCCGAAAGGCTAGGCTGACGACTAGCGGTGAAGTAAGATCCCACTTGAGGATGGAATGGGGTAAATGGACTAGATCCGGTGGGGCTCGCTGGAGTGGATTGATCAAATGAAGAAAGGCGGGCCCGCTGTCCAGGTGTATAGGTTTGGGATTGAGAATAGGGATTATACTCGCCGAAGTCACTCGGCTCGTACAGATCACTAGGCGGGATGTTTGGGAGCGTGGATGACGCGTAAGGCTGGGTTGGTTGTATTGGCGTTTGTAAAATCGACAAGCTGGGAGGTGAAGGTGAGAGTCCGGGGATATCTCCAGGGATTCTTTGGAGTTTTCGCTCGGCTTCTGCGGCGAGGTGTTGCACATGGGAGTGACCGGAGTAGCGGGCCCGAGGGAGACCTGGCTGGGTCGTGTAAGTAGGCACACATTCAATAATGGCACGGCCTGATGTGGCGACAACCGAGCCCTTTTCGCTACACTCAAAGAGACCGTCGAGCAGAACACCCATCCACTCCCTTGCCTTGGCGCGTTTCCAGTCGCCAAGACTGGCCTCCTCGACCACAATCCCGACATCGAGTGCGCGAATCTGTTCACGAAGGCTCATGAGGAGGCCTGTTTGTTGTCGAAAGTTCTTATTTTCCGGACTCATCTTGCCGAGCCTCTTGTCGGTAGAATCGGCTTTGGACGAGAGCGATTTTCTGTTGCGGCGCATCTCGTCGAGCGCTTCTTCCCTGGTACGGACAGCCTTCAGGCATCCCCGAACGTTCGCGATGTGGGAGGCGAAAGATGTGAGTGACGAGACCCAATGATTCAACAGAGTCACACATGCAGAGAACGTGTCCTGGGAGGCCTATTTAGTGGAGGTGTGTAACCGATGGGGTGGGGGCTGGACGCACCTCGAGGTCCTCGCCTTCACTGCAAGC
>Ga0307511_10003860_pt1 | contig 15319 bp, 16 predicted proteins | sample 13_EM_MG_FD_200266 | JGI IMG/M metagenome (GOLD analysis project Ga0307511, IMG submission 200266) | Populus trichocarpa ectomycorrhiza microbial communities from riparian zone in the Pacific Northwest, United States - 13_EM | ecosystem: Host-associated > Plants > Roots > Unclassified | place... | reverse complement strand
CGGCCGACGTCGGCATCTCGGTGAGCACGGCGGTGGACGTCGCCCGGGCCAGCGCCGATATCGTGCTGCTGAGGCGCGACCTCGGCGTCCTGCGCCAGGGGATCGAGGGCGGGCGGCGGACCTTCGCCAATACGCTGAAGTACATCTGCATCACGATCAGCGCCAACTTCGGCAACATGATCAGCATGGCGCTGGCGAGCGCCTTCCTGCCCTTCCTGCCGATGACGGCGGTGCAGATCCTGCTGAACAACTTCCTGTCCGACCTGCCGGCGATCACCATCTCCGCCGACACCGTCGAGCCGGCGCAGGTCGCCCGCGCCCAGCGCATGAGCATCGGCGACATCCAGCGCTTCATGGTCGTCTTCGGTCTGATCAGCTCGGCCTTCGACATCGCGACCTTCGCGGTGCTGCTGAGGCTGTTCCACGCGAGCGCCGGGACGTTCCAGACGGCCTGGTTCGTGGTCTCCCTGCTGACGGAACTCACGGTCCTGCTCGTCCTGCGCACCCATGGCCGCGCGTGGCGCAGCCGGCCCGGCCGGCTGCTGGTCTGGACCACCGTGGCCGTGGCGCTCGTGGCGCTGCTCGCGCCCTATGGCGGCGCGCTGTCGGGCCTCTTCGGGCTTGCGCCGCTGCCGTTCCCGCTGCTGGGCGCCCTGGTGGCCACCGTCGTCGCCTATGCCGGGACGACCGAGGCGGCGAAGGGCTGGTTCTTCGGCTGGCTCGACCGCCGGGCCGCGAGCCCGGCGACGCGGTCCCGCGGGGTCCAACTCGCCCGGGCGGTTTGATCTCGCGCATGGCCGGCGGCTGCCCGGCCGATAGCCTGGGGTTCACATCGCAGGAGTTGAGCCATGAAGGGCTTCGTCGACGACATCGAAGAACGGACCAAGGGCAACAAGGAATTCCGCCGCGTCCTCTACACCGGCCAGCACCTGCAGCTGGTGGTGATGGCCCTGAAGCCGGGCATGGAGATCGGCGAGGAGGTCCACGCGGACCACGATCAGTTCTTCCGCATCGAGAAGGGCCGGGGCGAGGTCTGGATCGATGGCGAACGCACCAAGGTCCGGCGCGAGGACGCGATCCTCGTGCCCGCCGGCGCCAAGCACAATGTGGTCAACACCGGCGAAAAGGCTCTGAAGTTCTACACGATCTACGGACCGCCCGAGCACAAGGACGGTGTCGTCCGCGCCACCAAGGCGCATGCCGAGCTCCCCGAAGAGCCCTTCGACGGCGCGACGACCGAATAGTCGGCGCCGGGCCCGCGATTTGACCTCGCGCAAGGCGCGGGACGCCGCTGGGGATGACGATGACGCCTCGAACCGGAGGTCCCATGTCCCACCCGCTCGACACCGACATCCTGGCGATCCTCGCCGAAGGACGTGACCTGACCCTGGCGACCGTCGGCGCCGACGGGGCGCCACATGCGGTGGTGGTCAGCTACGCCAGCGACGGCGCGACGATATACTTCGGCTGTTCGCCGGCGTCGCAGAAGGCCCGCAACCTCGCGGCGGACGATCGGGTGGCGCTGACCATCACCTTGCCGTACCGCGACTGGGGCGAGATCCGCGGCCTCTCGATCAGCGGGCGCGCGCGGCCGATCCCCCCCGGCGAGGCGCTGGACCAGGCCGGCCTCCTGTTTGCGCAGAAGTTCAGCGAGATCGCGCAGTACGTGGCCGGGGCGGCCTCTGAAGGCCTCTCGCTATACGCGGTGACCCCGGAGGTGATCGGCGTGCTCGACTACCGGAAGGGCTTCGGTCACGTGGCGCACGTGCGGGTCCGAAGTGTCCGACCGCTGCGGCTCGCGCCGCTGGCCGAACCGGCGGCAGTCTCGTCATGACCAGCATCAAGTGGGTCGACTCGCCGCCGCTTCCGAAGGATCCGTCTGGGCCGGTGCTGCCGTGGCTCGTGGTGGTCGGCGCCGCAGGAGCAGGGGGCGCACGGCAGCTGGCAGCGTTCGTCGCCGCTTTGCCGGCCGATCTTCCGGCCGCCGTCCTGGTCAGCCTGCACGCGCCGCCAGCGAGGGTCGCGGCGCTGACTGCGACCCTGCGTCGGCTTGCGCGCCTGCCCGTCACCACCGCCTATGAGGGTGAGGCCCTGCATGCCGGCGTCTGCTACGTCGCCGGATGGGATCACCACTTGGCCGTGGCTGGGGTGACCGCCCACGTGACCGCGACACCGGTTCCTCGCGGCCGGACCATCGACCTGCTGTTCCGCGGTGCGGCCGCGGCCGGCGGCCCTCGGGTCGTCGGCGTGGTGCTCGCGGGTGCGTCCCAGGACGGGGCGGAAGGCCTGGGGCAGATCGTCCGCGCGGGCGGCGTGGCGATGGTCATCGAGGCCCGCGGCGGCGCCAAGGCGGATATGCCCGTCTCGGCGCGCCGCGCCATCGCCGCCCGCACCGCGTCGTCGCCGGCATTGCTGGCGGCCGAGGTGGTCGGCCTGCTGCAGACAAGCCGCTAGGCCGCCGGACTGGCGGGCGCGGCGACGCAGGCCCGCTGGACGGCGTTGCGCAGCTTCTCGGCGACGTGCGCGGCCTTTTCGTGGAGTTCCGGATTGTCGATCGCCAGCATCGCGCTGAGCGGATTGATCGCCGCGACCTCGGTGCGGCCCTCGCCGGCATCCTGGATCACCACATTGCAGGGCAACATGGCGCCGATCTTGGGCTCGACCTGCAGAGCTTCGCAGGCCAGCGCGGGGTCGCAGGCGCCCAGGACCAGATAGGGCCTGAATTCAACGCCGAGTCTGGCGCGCAGGATCGCCTGGACGTCGATCTCGCTGATCACGTCGAACCCTTCGGCGGCGAGCGCCCCGCGCACGCGGGTGACGGCCTCGGCGAAGGGCGCGTCGAGGGTGCGGGTTAGGTAGTAGCTCATGACGGCTCCCGGGTGGTGTCCGTCCATCTGACCGCGCGGCCCGGCCGGGGCCGTGATCCCGATCAACCCGGGCGCAGCTGCGGCTTGACGACGGTCAAGGCGTGACGTCCGGTTCCGGCGGAACGTGGCGGCCTGAAGGAGCCCGCCATGAGCATTCGCGACATTCTCGTCCAGACAGACGACACCCTCGCTTCCATCCCGCGGCTGCGCGCCGCCGCCGACTTGGCCCGGCGCTTTCAGGCGCATCTGACCGGCGCTTTCCTCGCCACCGAGACGCCGCCGGACTTCCTGCTGGGGGATGAGTCCTACATCACCTTCACGCCGGAAATCGTCGCCGAGGTCATGAACACCCACGCCGAGACTCTCGCCGGCCGCAGCGAGTCTGCACGTCAGACCTTCGAAAACGCCGCCGGCGAGGCCGGCGTCCGAAGCGAGTGGCGGACGGCGACCCGCGACGCCCGCGCTTGGCTGGTTTCGGCCGCGCGCCGCAGCGACCTCCTCGTCATACCGCGCTCGGTCGCGCCCTGCCTGGCGCGCGACGCCATCGCGGCCGGGGACGTGGCCCTGTCGATGGGCGGACCGGTGCTGATCACCCCGGAGAACGACTTCGCACCCTCCGTCGGCAAGCGGATCCTGGTGGCCTGGAACGGCAGCCGCGAGGCCAGCCGCGCCCTGCGCGACGCCTGGCCGCTCATCGCCGAGGCCGAGGAACTGCATATCCTCGTGGTCTCCTCGAAGGGCAATCTGGGGCCCGACGCGGGCCTGCAGCGCCTGATCGAACACCACGGCCTGGTCGCCAACCTGATCGTCGATCCGAGCGACGACGGCTCGGCCGGCGACATCCTGCGCCGGCAAGTCGAGGCGCAGCACGCCGACCTGGTGGTGATGGGGTTGTACGGGCGGCCGCGCCTGCAGGAACTCGTCCTGGGCGGGGTCAGCCGGCAGATGCTGGCGGAGTCACCTGTCCCCATGCTTGTCTCGCACTGAGGCGCGCAAGCTCCGGCGGAGAGGTGCATGCTCGGCATGGTGTTGCGAACGGCCCGCACGCGGCTGGTGGCGGAGGCCCGTCCCGATCCGGAGCCGGGGCCCGGCGAAGTCCGGCTTCGGGTGCGCGCCTGCGGGGTCTGCCGCACCGACCTGCATGTGGTCGATGGCGACCTGGCCTGGCACGGCGCGGTCATTCCCGGCCATGAGATCGTGGGACGGATCGATGCGCTCGGCCCCGGCGTCACCGGCGTCGCCCTGGGCGAACGCCGCGGCGTGCCCTGGCTGGGCGGGACCTGCGGGACCTGCCCTTACTGCCGGGAGGGCCGCGAGAACCTCTGCGACGCGCCGGAATTCACCGGCTGGACGCGGGACGGGGGCTACGCCGACACGGTGATCGTTCGCGCCGACTACTGTTTTGCGCTGCCGCAAGACCTGACGGACGCCGAAGTCGCGCCGCTGCTCTGTGCGGGCCTGATCGGCTTTCGCGCCTGGCGTCTCGCGTCGGAGGTCCATCCGGTGCGCCGGCTCGGGCTTTACGGCTTCGGGGCGGCCGCCCACCTCCTGGCGCAGCTCGCGGTCCACCAGGGCCAGGAGGTCTACGCGTTCACGCGGGACGGCGATGCGTCGGCGCAGGCGCTCGCCCGCCAGCTGGGCTGTGTGTGGGCGGGCGGTTCGGGCGAGACGCCGCCCGAACGGCTCGACGCCGCCATTTTGTTCGCGCCGGTGGGCGGCCTCGTCCCGATCGCCCTGGCGGCGGTGCGCAAGGGCGGAACCGTCGCCTGTGGCGGTATCCACATGAGCGACATCCCGGCGTTTCCGTACGCGCTGCTCTGGGAGGAGCGCCGACTGGTCTCGGTGGCCAACCTCACGCGCCAGGATGTGCGCGACTACTTGCCCCTGGCCGCGGCCTCCGGCGTTCGGCCGCATGTCACGACCTATGGCCTTGCTGACGCCAACCGCGCGCTGGATGATCTGCGGGCCGGCGCCTTCGCCGGTGCGGCGGTGCTCGTCCTCTGAGCGCCCGCCTCAGCGGCGGGTCAGGAGCAGCTTCAGGGCGGCGCCGCAGACCGCGATCAGACCGCAGATGCCGACGCCGGTGAGGACCAGCGAGAACGCTCGGAAGGCGTGCGCCGGCGTCCGCAGGGTCTGCTCGGTCAGGAACACCATCATGCTGTGCGACGCCCGCGGGTCTGCGAGCGCCGTGGCGGCGAGCGCGAGCCCGAATATCGAGCCCAGCCCGATGGCGGCCGCAGCCTTGCGGAAGACGGCCGTGGGGTGCGGTCGGCAATGGGAGTTCGCCTGGCGCATCAAGGACTCCTGCAGTGAGGGGGCGCCGGCCGGGGACCGGCGCCCCACCTGTCAGACGCTGATCGTCAGGTGATCGTCGACGCCCGTGACCCCGGGAGCCGACCAGGCGGCGCGCTCGATGGCGTCGCGTTCGCGCCAGGCGCGGACCTTGCCGTCGAGCCGGACTTTCCCGCCGTCCACGGTGACCGTGATGCCCTTGGCCTCGACCTCGGCCTGCCGCTCCAGGGCTTGCTCGATGCGCTGCTGGATGTCGCGCGGCGAGACGTTCGGACGGATCATGATCAGGTTGGTGACGCCGCGGACGCCTTGCAGCCGGCGCAGACCGCCTTCGGCCGCGATCCGCTGGTAGGCCCATTCCAGGTCGCCCGTGAGGGTGACCCAGCCGTGCTCGACCTTCACCTTGATTGCGCCCTTCGGCAGCAGCGCGTCCCAGTCGAGGACATTGGCCACCTGGGCGGCGACCGCGTCGTCGCTGTAGAGGTCTCCATGCGGTTTGACGCTCAGGTCTTCCACATAGCCTCGGACGCCCTTGACCCGCTTCACCGCCGCCTCGATGGCGGCCTTCTGGGCGAAGGTCGCCACATGTCCGGTCAGGTGCACGATGCCGTTCTCGGCGCTGACGCCAATGTGGGCCGTGTCGACGCTGGGTTGGAATTGCAGCTCGTCTTCGACGAGCGTCTTGAGGACCTTGTCGTCCATGGCTGACTCCTCTGGGGGTAGGCCCGATGGGGCGATCCCCAGCCTGGACCCGCGCCGTTTGGACGCCTTGCGCCAGATCAACCCGCCGCACCCCCCATCTGGATTTCGATCCGGTTTGACTTGGCGCAAAGCGGCGGCGAGAGGGCGGCCATAGCGTTGCCGGGCTCCAACCGCCTCCGCGGGCGGTAGAGGAGCAGGGCCGGGCCCAAACCGGAGCCTGCCCATCGCGTCCAAAGCCGCGACACGCGGACGGCGGCGGCGGATCAAGTCACTTGGACTGGGCCTCCCGCCCGTGAGGGAGGCCCAGTTGCGATTCCACCAACCTCTTCCCCGGCCCCGACGAGCTGGCCCGCCCGGCGCGCCGGCTCCTGCGCGAACAGGCGCAGCACGATCCGGAGTTCGCCCAGCGGCTTCGCGACCGCGGGATTGAAATCGAGGTGATGCGTGAAGCCTCGCGTCCCTAGCCGGCGAGCGCCTCGCGCCTTGGGTCGGCGACCCGGCCGCCCTAAGGGCGCCGGGGGAACACCACCCTAACCTCGGCGCCGCCGAAGGGCACACTGCCCAGGCGCGCCCCTCCGCCCAGTTGATGGGCCAGCGCCTCGATGAGCCCGCGTCCGCTGTTGCGGGCGTGGTCGAGGTCGGGCATCCCGATCCCGCTATCTCGGATCACCAGGGTGACGCGACCGTCCGCATCTGAAAGGCGCAGCCAGATATCGCCCTCCCGCCCTTCCGGGAAGGCGTGCTGCAGCGCGTTGGCGATCGCCTCGCTGACGATCATGCCGATCGGCGCGAGCTCCGCGGCCGGCAGCTGCAGGGCCGGGTCGCAGGCGATGTGGATCCGATGCGGCGCGCCCGTGAACGCGGCGACCAGGGCCTGCAGGAAAGGCAGCGCGAGGCCGAACCCCTGGCCGCCGGCGCGATGCAGCGCGTCGTGGGCTCCGGCGATGCCGCAGAGCTTATCCGCCATGTCCTCGGCGAGTTCGCCAGCGGTCAGGCCGCGTCGGCGGCTGCCCTGCCGAGCATAGGAGGCCAAGATCTGCACGTGGCTCTTGATCCTGTGATCCAGCTCCTGGATCACGGTGTCTTGTGACATCGCCGAGGACGGTGCGACGGAGATCTCTGCACGGGCCGTATCCACGGGTCGCCTCCTGAAGTTGCTGAGCTCAGCAGAGGGGAGCGGCGGTCCGCCCGCCTTGATCGGAGTCAAGGCGGCCGCATCGGCGTGGACCGGCCAAAGCGGGGCACAGGGCGGTCAGGCGTCGTTGAGCAGCGGCGCGCGCACACCTGCGTCGTGAAGCCGGACGGCGGCGGTGCGGCCGCAGAGGTCGACGCTGTCGGTCAGGAGTTGGGCGCCGGCCTCCAACACCGCCGTCGGGCTGCGGGCGCTCGCCAGCCTGTGGATATAGTCGCTCCACGCGCCGCATCCCGAGGCCCAGAGGCACAGCGCTTCACGGGTTGCGGCCGCGGGTCCGTAGATCGCCAGGTCGGCCGTCCACCGGCCGAGCGCGGCCTTCGGGTGCGCGGGTGCGGCGGCAGGCTCGGCGGTCGGGTGGGCGTCGGGCGCAGTCATGGCGACATCTCCAGTGTGAAGGCAGCATCCGCCTGGACGCTGCAGGGTCCTTGATGTGGATCAAGCCCAGTGGCTGCGCCCGACCGGTCGGCCTCCGTACCCGTACCTAGGCGGCACTCCCGAATGGTGGCGGTTTCCGAGCGGGGTTAGCTCCTCGGACAACCGGGAGAACCGCCATGCTCGCCTTCACCGCCCACGGCCCCGCAAACCCCGCCGTGGTCGCCAAGACCGACCCCATGCGGGAGACCGCGCGTTACCTGCTGGTGATGCCGGCCGGCCGCGCGATCTGGGTCGCGGACCCGCAGATGGCGACCGCCTTCGCCTCGATGCGCGAAGCGACCCGCGTGGCGACGCGTCTGCCCGCCTGCCAGCGCGCTTACGGCCTGCCGCGCGAAGCCGAACTCGCCGTCCACAGCCTGCACTGATGCGTAAGCTCGCCGCCATGTCGCAAGCGTCCCGCCCCGATCTCCCGCCCGTCAACGCCGCCCAGCTGGCGTCGGCCTCCTACCGGCTGCCGTCCCTGGACACCGATTTCCTGCTTGGAGGCTCCATGCGCGGCACGCGCTTCATGCTGGAGTTCGACAAGGCCGACGAGATCCTGCGCGCATTCGGGGTGTCGTCCACCCTCGTCGTGTTCGGGAGTGCGCGGGTGCGGGAGGACGGGCCGGCGCCGCAGGCGGCCTGGTACCGCGCGGCGCGGGCGTTCGCGAAGCTGGCCTCACAGCAGGGGGGCGCGATCCGCGCGAGCGGCGAGCGGCGTCACAACGTCATCGCCACCGGCGGTGGGCCCGGCATCATGGAGGCCGCCAACCGGGGCGCTACAGATGCTGGCGCCGTCTCGATAGGCTTCAACATCAGCCTGCCGAGCGAGCAGGAGCCGAACGCCTATTCCACCCCGGACCTGACGTTCCGGTTCCACTACTTCGCCATGCGCAAGATGCATCTGGCGATGCGGGCCAACGGCCTGGTGGTGTTCCCGGGCGGCTTCGGCACCTTGGACGAGCTGTTCGAGCTGCTGACTCTGCGCCAGACCAACAAGTCGCCGCCGATCCCCATCGTACTGTTCGACGAGGCGTACTGGCGCTCGATCATCCACTTCGAGGGGTTGGCGGCTGCCGGCATGATCGATCCGCGCGACCTGAAGCTGTTTCGCTTTGCGGAGACGCCCGACGAGGTCTGGACGAAACTCATCGAGGGTGGCGTGCGGGCGGGCGCGGAACCGCTCTGGGCGGCGGAATCCGACATCCGGGTTTAGCCGTCCGCGGCAGGCCCGGTCGCGTCTGGGCGGCGCGTCGGCGAGTTTGGCCATGCCGGCTTCGAGGACGAAAACGAGTCCCGAGGGCGCGTAGTCGTGGCGTGCCGAAGCCAGTGCGCGTCGGCGGGACGACGGGCGGACCGCCGCGCTCGCGCCAGGTCAGCCGCACGCTTCGGGCGCCCATTCTTTCCCATCCAAGTTCCACATGACCGGTCGCTGACGAGAGCGCGCCTTATTTGACGGCGTTGGCGGTCATTTCGTGCAGGGTCCTGGCCAGGCCAATGGCGGCGCGCGGCGACGCGCGCCAGTCTCTTTGTTCAGGCGACCGACGACCGCCTCAACGGCGCGCGCGCCGGCGCGCGGCCGTCGACTGGTTCCAGGCGCTTCGACACGCGCACCCGCCCCAGATCAGCTTCGTCGAGACCGCCGGTAAACCCGAAGGCGCGGGTCATCCCGAGCATCCGCGGATTGTCGCCCGCGACATCGCCCCAGACCTCGGTGAGTCCGCGTTCGCGGCCGTAGTCGAGCACCGCTCCGAGGAGCAGCCGGCCCAGCCCCTGGTTCTGGCGGTCGCTGCGCACGATCAAAGCGAACTCGCCGCTTTCGCCTTCCGGATCGGTGACCAGGCGGCCGACGCCCAGGATGTCGCCAGTGGCGGTCTCCAGCAACAAGGCCATGTGCCGGTCGTAGTCGATCTGGCAGAGTTGATGGGCGAGCGCCGGGTTGAGGCGCAGCATGCCGCTGGAGAACCGCAGCCTTCGGTCTTCCGGCGTGCAGCGGTCGATCATCTCGATCAGCTTCGGCGCATCCGCGGGCCGGATCGGCCGCAGGGTCAGCGTCTCGCCGTGCAAGTCGAGGGTGCGGCGAAGTTGGTTCGGGTAGGGCAGGATCGCCGAGCGCGCCGTGGTGGCGTCGGGCCGGCGAATTGCGATCCGCGCATCGACCGCGAGCACGCCGTCGGCGTCGCAGAGCACGGGGTTCAGGTCGAGTTCGGCGATCTCCGGCAGGTCGGTGGCCAGGCGGCCCAGCGCCACGAGCACGTCGGCGAGCGCATCGAGGTTGGCCGGCGGCCGGTCGCGGAAGCCGGCGAGTAGTCGCGACACCCGCGTGCGGCCGATGAGCGCGCAAGCGAGGGAGCGGTTGAGGGGCGGCAGCGCCAGGGCGCGATCGGCGACCACCTCGACCGCGACGCCGCCGTGGCCCACCACCACGACCGGCCCGAACGTGGGATCGCGGACCAGGCCGACAAGCATCTCCTGCGCCTTCGGGCGAGACACCATCGGCTGGAGCATGAACCCCTCCAGCCTTGCGTCCGGCCGGGCCGCGCGGATGCGCGCGGCCATCTCGCGCGCGGCGCGCGCCGTCTTCGCCGCCCCGACGAGGCCGAGTTCGACGCCGCCGACATCGGATTTGTGGGAGAGATCGGGCGACAGGATCTTCAGCGCGACGACCCCCCCGAGCACGGCGGCGGCCGTCCCGGCTTGCGTGGCCGTGGCCGCGATGCGCGTCTGGACGACCGGAACGCCGTACGCCCGCAGGACACCCTGGACCTCGAGCGGCAGCAGGCTGGCGCGTCCGGCGGCCAGCGCCGCCAGCACGATCGCGCGGGCCGTACCGGCGTCGCCGACGCCCTCCGCGGCATCGGGCGCTTCCAGGAGCTGGTCGTGCAGCCGGCGCACATCGTCGAGACGCGCGAAGGCGCGAACGGCAGCCTCCGCGGTGGCATAGGCGGGCAAGCCTGCGGCATTGAGCCTGTCCCGGCCCTCGGCGACGCTGGTTTCCCCGAGCCAGGCCGCCATCACCGGCTTCGCCGGATGGCAGGCCGCGGCGGCTGCGATCACGGCGTCGGCAGCTGCGCCGCTGTCCGCGACCGCCGTGGGACAGTTGATCGTCAGGACGGCCTCGACCTCCGGCGCGGCGAGCAGGGTGTCGAGCGCCTGCCTGTAGAGGTCGGGCTTGGCGTCGCCGAGAATGTCCACCGGGTTGCCGCAGGCGCCGCTGGCGGGCAGGAGGCTGCGCAGCTGCGCCTGGGTGTCGGCCGACAGTGTGGCCAGTCGCCCGCCGGCCCGCTCCAGCGCATCGGTGGCCAGGACGCCGGCCCCGCCGCCGTTGGTGAGGATGGTCAGGATCTGAGGCGCTTGGCGGTGTGACCCGCAGACCGCCAGGGCGGCGTCGAGCAGGTCGTCGAGGCCGTCCAGCTGCAGGATCCCCGCCCGGCGGAACGCGGCGGAATAGACCGCGTCGGCTCCCGCCAGCGCTCGGGTGTGGGAGAAGGCGGCCTTGGCGCCCGCCTGGCTGCGGCCGCCCTTCACCAGCAGCACGGGTTTCGCCCGGGCGGCGAACCGGCCCGCGCTCATGAACTTTCGCGCATCGGTGATGCTCTCGACGTAGAGCAGGATGGCGGCGGTCGCCGGGTCGCGGCCGAGGAAGTCGAGCAGGTCGCCGACGTCCACGTCGAGGGAGTCCCCGAGCGTCACGACGTGAGAGAACCCGAGGCCATGAGCCGGCGCCCAGTCGAGCGCCGCGGCCGCCACGGCTCCGGATTGCGTGACCAGCGCGATCGACCCGGCCGGCGGATTGCCACGCGCGAAGCTGGCGTTCACGCCGTTGGCGGGGGAGAGCAGTCCCAGGCAGTTCGGGCCGACGATGCGCAACAGGTGCGGTCGCGCCGCGTCGAGCACCGCCTGGCGGCGCGCGGCGCAGGCTGCGTCGCTCCCCTCGAACCCGGCGCTGATGATCACCGCCGCACGGCAGCCGCGCGCGCCAAGCTCGGCGATAAGGCCGGGGACGGCGGGCGCGGGCGTCGCGATCACCGCCAGGTCGGGCGTTTCGGGGAGCGCGGCTACCGAGGTCGCCACGGCGTGGCCATGGACCTTCCCGCCCTTCGGGCTGACGAACATCAGCCGGCCTTTGAATCCGCCGGCGAGCAGGTTGGCGGCCAGCACGTCGCCGACCGATCCGGGGCGGTCGCTGGCGCCGATCAGGGCGATCGCGGCGGGGGCGAACAGGGCATCGAAGTTGCGCGTGGTCATGCGTGAAGCCTGACCGACCCCCGGGACCCCGCCTTGATCCGGCGCAAGCCCGTCGCAGCTTGATCTCGATCACGGCGAAGGCCGGCGCGCGATGAGACACCGGCTTCCGAAGAGGTGGCGATGCGCCTGCAAATTCAGTCACGGCGACGCGGCGCCCTTGCGATGCCGGCCTTCGCCGTCCTGTTGGGCCTGGCGGGATGCGCCACCGTCGCCGATCCCCGCGCACCGCGCGATCCCGTCGGCGAGGCGGTCACGCAGCCATTGCGCGACCTCAGCCTTGTCCAGGGCGAGCTGCCGCCCGGGCTGCGGACGGCGGTCGCCAAGCCCTACCGGCCGCTCAGCGACTGCGCGAGCCTGCGCACGGAGCTTGCGGCGCTCGACGGCTGGCTCGGGCCGGATGTGGATGCGGCGGACGCAGCGCGGGACGGCGCGGCGGGGCTGCTCGGCGACGTGGTGACCGGCGCGGCCAGCCTGCCGTTCCGAGGTGTCGTGCGCCGGGCGAGCGGCGCGCGCGACCGCGATCAGGCGATCGCCGCGGTCGTCCTGGCGGCCATGGTGCGGCGCGGCTTCCTCAAGGGAGAGCGCGTGGCCCTCGGCTGCGCCGAGCCGGGCGCATGAACCGTCGCAGGTTCGGGCTGGCGCTGCTTGCCGCGGTCGCGGCCAGCGCCCAGGCAAGCGCCGAGAGCGGGACCCTGACCGCAGCGGAGCGCGCCGCCATCGTCGCATCGCTACGCCAGGCGCCCACGGCGCTGCGCGACCTGGACGACGCGGCGCTGGTCGCGCGGGTGCTGGCGGCGGCGGCCGGCGAGACCGCCCAGCTGATCGACCCCGCCGACATCGATCCGCTCTGGAGCCTGTCGCCCCCGCCGCGCGACCTCGCCGAGGCGTTTCGCGCGGCGCGCGCCGCTGGCCGTCTGGCGGTATGGCTCGACGACCTCGCGCCGGCCGCGCCGGCCTACCGGGCGTTGCGGACCGCCCGTGGGACCTTCGTGGACATGACCGCGGCCGGCGGCTGGCCGCGTCTTCCGGACGGCGCGACGCTGCGGCCCGGCGAGTGGGCGCCGGGCGTGCCTGCACTGCGCGCCCGGCTCTCGGCCGAAGGCTATCTGGTCCCGGCGACGGTGGATGTGGACCTCTTCGATCCTGGTCTGGCGCAGGCGCTTCGGGTGTTCCAGGCGGATCATGCGCTTGATGAGGATGGTGTGCTCGGTCCCGCGACGCGCCGGGAGCTCGACGCATCGGCCGAGGCGCGGCTCGCCCAGATCGATGCGAATCTGGAGCGCTGGCGCTGGCTTCCGACTGCGATGCCCGCCGATCGCGTCGAGGTGGACACCGGCGCCCAGGAGCTGGTGCTGTATCGTCTCGGCGCGCCGGCCCTGCGAATGCGCGCCGTCGTGGGCGCACCGCAGCACCCGACGCCGATGTTCGCGTCGCGGATCGATGCGGTGGTGTTCAATCCGCCGTGGAACGTGCCGGAATCGATCGCCCACAACGAGCTGCTGCCGGCGGAGGCCAAACGGCCTGGGCTGCTAGCCAGCATGGGGATCAGTTGGGTGGACGGTCACCTGCAGCAGCGCCCCGGCCCGGGCAATTCACTCGGGGTGGTGAAGTTCGATCTCCAGAGCCGGTTCGGCGTCTACCTCCACGACACCCCCGGCAAGGGCTTGTTCGCGAACCCGGTGCGCGCGTTCAGCCACGGCTGCATGCGGCTGGCCGATGCGCCCGCCCTGGCCGCAGCCCTGCTGTCGCCGCAGGGCGGCTCGCCGGCCTCGGTTGCGACGGTGATCGCCACGGGCGGCACGCGGCGGGTCGCGCTCGAACGGCCCCTGCCCCTGTTCGTCGTGCATCGTACGGTCGCCGTCGGTCCGGACGGCCGCCTCACGTTCCGTCCGGACATCTATGGGTGGGACCGTCGTCTCGCCGCTTGGCTGGCGGCGTCCAGACTTGCGCCAGATCAAGGCGTCGGTCCGGCGGTGGCTCAGGCTCTTGCGCATGCCTGAAGCGTCCACCCCACGACGTCCCCGCCGGCGCCCCTGGCCGCGGCTGCGGGTCCGCATCCGGCGGACCTGGTTCGGTGTCGTCGAAGTGGTCAGCTTCTTCGCCGCGGGTCTCAGGGCCGTGGGCCGCTTCCTGCTCTGCCGCTGGCCGGAGCCGGCCGGCCAGGACTGGCTGGCGCCACGAGCGCCGGGTCGCCGCGCCGGCCGGGGCTTGACCTCGCGCAAGGCGCGCGACGCTGCTCCGGCTTTTCGTTCATCGGTCAACCAAGGAGGCTCTTCATGAGCGCGCACACCCCCGCCAAGGACATCGTCCCGGCCCTGCAACGCAACGCCCGCAGCGTGTTCGCGCCGCTGCAACGGGAGTTCAATCGCTTCTTCGACGAAATGGGCGATGGCCTCGCCGCCTTCGGCGAAACCCCGTTCGCCCCCCGAATGGACGTGGTGGAGACGAAGGGGGGCCTGGAGGTCACCGTGGAGGTGCCCGGCCTCACGGGCGACCAGGTGAAGGTGGTCGCCGAGGACGGCGTCCTGACGATCAGCGGCGAGAAGTCGGAGAGCCAGGAGAAGACCGAGGGCGCCGCCCATGTGACCGAGCGCAGCTTCGGCCGGTTCTCGCGCTCGCTCTACCTGCCGCGCAGCACCGACCCCGGCAAGATCAAGGCCGCCATGAAGGACGGCGTGCTGAAGATCGAGATCCCGAAGCGTCCCGGCGCCGAGACCAAGACCATCGAGATCCAGTCCAAGTAAGCCCCCAAGCCCCTGGACGGGACGACGGGCCGCCCCGGTCACACCGACCGGGGCGGCCCTGATGGCTTGGGGACGTCCCTCGCGTCGCGGGGGCGTTGATCGGCGTCAAGGCCTCGATGCGCAGAAGGGCGAGAAACACGCATGCCGTTGCTGCGCCGCGTCGTTGAGGTCCTCGGGACCGAGGGCATGATCTCCCGCAGGCGATACGGCCGCGCGCTCGACGCCGCCCTTGCCGGGCTCCTGATGATCGCGGCGGGCCTGACGGCGGCGCTGCTCCCAGCCTGGGTCGACGGCGCCGTCTACGCCGTCCTGCTGTCCGCCGTGACCCTGGTCGCGCTCCTGTGCGGTTCGGGCTTCGGACTGCTGGCTGTCGCCCTTTCGGCGCTGTTCTGTCGCCTGGCTCCCGTCCCCGCGCTTTCAGGCGCCAGCCCCTGGGCCCTGGCCCTCTTCGTGGGGTTGGGCCTGATCGACATCGCGGCCATCGCGTTTCTGCTCCGCTCGAACGCCCGAGCCCGGGCCGCGGTCATCCGCGCCGAAGACCTTGTCGGGCGCCTCCAGATCAGCGAGGCCCGCTTCCGCGACCTCCTCGAGGGCGCGCCAGACGCCATCATCATCGCCGACGCTGCTGGCGGCATCGTCCTGCTGAACGCCGAGGCTGAACGCCTCTTCGGCTTCGCGCGCGCCGAGATGCTGGGCCAGCCGATCGACATGCTGATGCCCGAACGGTTCCGGCGGCGCCATGAGGGGCGGGTCAGCCGCTACCTTCAGAACCCGGCGACCCGGCGGATGGGCGACGGCAACGACATGTTCGGGCGGCGCAAGGACGGCAGCGAGTTCCCGATCGAGACCAACCTGAG
>Ga0307511_10003859_pt1 | contig 15326 bp, 8 predicted proteins | sample 13_EM_MG_FD_200266 | JGI IMG/M metagenome (GOLD analysis project Ga0307511, IMG submission 200266) | Populus trichocarpa ectomycorrhiza microbial communities from riparian zone in the Pacific Northwest, United States - 13_EM | ecosystem: Host-associated > Plants > Roots > Unclassified | place... | reverse complement strand
TTGGTTAAATGTGTTCTTCCTTGCACTTTACATGGCGTTCTCTTCGTCTTGTGAGAAAACCCGGGGTCTTTACTTGGATGATATTTTCTCAAGCATAAAGGAGTTTCTGCACATTGCCTTCCCTTCTGCTGCAATGATTTGGTAATTTCTCATTAACAAGAACTTGGTGTTTCTGTTGTCTTCTTTGAATTCTTAATTAATTCATCAAGCTATATATGTTCTTTCCCTTGCTCAGCCTTGAGTGGTGGACGTTTGAGCTACTTTTGTTGCTGGCCGGGCTTCTTCCTGATTCCAAGCTGGAAACATCTGTTCTTTCTGTTTGGTATTCTTCTTGACCAAAACTTTATATCGGTAGATTAGGATGTTCAACAGGGAATTCTTCTGATGATTTTCAATCTTTATGATCAGCCTGACAACCGTGTCCTTGCACTACTATGTACAATATGGAATTTCTGCAGCTGGAAGGTTCGATTTATACCTTATCTTCTTAAGCACATAGGCATGTGCACAGATAAGAAAAAATCTGTGTATTATCCACTGGCATTCCTATAATTCATCATCTTTTCTGCAGCACTCGGGTTTCGAATGAATTAGGAGCAGGAAATCCAGAGATAGCTCGAGGGGTTGTCTACGTATCACTGATCCTTTCAACTACCGAGGCAGTTATAGTGAGCACAGCTCTCTTCTTCTGCCGCCACATTTTTGGATATGCTTTTAGCAATGACAAGGGAGTTGTGGACTATGTTGCTGAAGTGGCTCCCCTGATTTGTCTCTCAATTATCATGGATAGCTTTCAAATAGTACTTTCTGGTCAGTTTCCACCATTTCAAATTTAACCATTACTACATATGGAGAGCATCACATAAGTAAATTTGGACTAGATCATGTCATTGTTTCAATCCACGCAATGATATGTATTCACATGTTATGTTTTCAAGATGAAAGGAAAAGGAAAATACCCTTACCTTCTATTTTGGTTAGCCTTAATGCTAGTACCTTGTTGGAGGCAGGGATTGTTAGAGGATGCGGGTGGCAACACATAGGTGCCTTTGTCAACCTGGGGGCATATGATTTAGTTGCAGCTCCAATAGCTGTTCTACTGTGTTTTGTTGCGCATCTCAGAGCGAAAGGCCTTTGGATTGGAATATTAACTGGGACTACTGTGCAGGCAACATCATATGTTGTCATAACTGCATTGATCAATTGGAAAAAGCAGGTTCTTGCATCAATACCTCTTCTTCATATCTTCCTATTTCAGCTTCGATTGCCTCATCCTGGAAATCTGTTTCGTATAATAATGCTGTCTTCTGAAGCTTGTGTTATCTTTGCTGCAAACAAATGGAAGTTGGTCGCTCCCACCGCGACTAAATAATAGAGTTGTTCAAGCATTATGACTAAATTTGTTTCTGCACATGGACATTGCAGGCATCAGAGGCAAGGAAGAGGATCTTCGAGGGGACATGTTCGACTAATGACGAATTGCCTTGATCAAAATAAAAACATGACAGAACCAATGTGCTTGATGATGAGTTTGAGAAATCAGTGCTATTCTTGTAATCATCTTTTTTTTCCGATTCATTATCTACATGTCTTTCCATACCAGAAATGGAGATAATTCAACTCCATTGAAGCACAAAATAACGTTCTTGCCACATATAGAAGGCTTACATAGCATATCGAATTCGACTACTTAGCAACAAGTTTGACCTGGTAAGTAACTACATATGTTGCTAGAAACTTTCTGCTGTCGATATTTATTTTCCCGGGAGCGAGAAGGGTTTGTAGCTTAAAGGTTCGTACTCTGCTTCTAACAGAGCCGGGAATTCCAGTGTCACCATGTCGGAATCGTTGCGGATGTAACAAAATTGTTTTCATAATTATTATTTTTTCCTGGATTGAGCTTAGTAACATTGGTAAAAGAACGTCTTTGAAGCATTCCATTTTCACTCATCACATCTCAAGGCGGTGAGGGTATCCTAAGTTCAGCTTTGATTAACTCTATTGAAGTACATATTGTCGAATTTGTAGAAGAAAATAAGGTTTTGGTTTAGATTTATTTTTCTATTACCTTTTTGTTTAAAACATGGTTATAAGCATAAAATTTAGTGACTAAGAACATGAGAATTGAACAAATTGTAATATATTTCAAAGTCAATAGAGCAAAATACAAATGATTTATTGATCATAGAAGCACATCAATCATAAAAGTACATTGTGATAAAAGAAGATAATAATACTAACAAGTACACCCTTGAAAAACCATTCTATATGTGTGTGTATACACACACCTCTCTTTCTTGATCCATGAATAGCAGATGGATGGCTTTCTGTTCTTTTCCCTTGTGTGGCAGACAACCTCTTGCACATCCAAATCCAATACTTTACACATCTATCTTGCACATAGGCAAGATAAGAGGACGGAAGGTTACTAGGTTATATAATATACGTATGCAGGCTGAAGTGTATAGAATTTTAGTACTTGCTAGTAAGGAGGAGGTGGTGGCCTGTAGGGATCAAAGAATGGTGGTGGGGGAGGACCAGGGGGTCCAGGAGGTCCAGGAGGTGGAGGTGGATGGTGGTGATGATGGGGTGGTTGATGACCAAAGGGTCTTGGCGGAGGCGGTGGTGGTGCAAAAGGATCTGGTGGTGGAGTGTCAAAGGGCCGAGGTGGGGGAGGCGGTGCAAAACGATGACGTGGTGGGCTGTCAAAGGGTCGATGTGGAGGAGGAGGTGGCGGTGCAAAAGGATCTGGTGGTGGAGGAGGTGCAAAAGGATCTGGTGGTGGAGGAGGTGGGTGTCTACGGAATGTCATTTTCTCTTAAACCTTCAGTTGCAAACACTCTGGTTTTTAATTTTATTTGTGGTAATGTTACAAAAGCAAGCAGTGTTCATAAAATGAAGAACCGAACTTCTTATATAAGAGTAGACAAGAAGGAGGAGGTGTAAGGATTTCATCTGTGGACTTGTAGTTAGAAAAAGACTGGTAGATAAATCAAACTGTGTGCAGATTTTCTTAGCCAAGAAGCATCCTCCATTTATCGAAGTTCTCACGCACAGATTGAACCTCCCTCGTCCGTGTTAGGATGCACGCGTCATCCATTACTTCTTCTCACAAGGTCAATTGCTTCTTCCTTTTCCTTCTTCAATAATAGATATTTTAGAATCAGTTTATGTGTCAATTCTTATTAGAATATTCTTTTCAGATTATCTCAACGTTTGCATGATATTTTTAGAATTATCTAATAATTATTAGCTTGTATGAACTTAGAATATCTTTAATTATCAAACTAATCCGTTAAGGCTAAATGGATGTTTGTTTTGCAAGAAATTAAGAAATTCTTTTTTCTAGTAAATGAATTATTTTTCATCTTATAAATATTTAAAAAATATATTTTTCTATAAAATAAATTATTTTTTATTCATGATTTTTTAATAATAGTAAGAGAAGAAAAATTATATTATATTTTTTTTAATAATTGTGGGTATTCATAACAGTTTATAAATATTTCTACTCATTTTTTTAAATTCTAAAATTAATAATTAAATAAATTTTTAATGCATCTAAAATTTATAATAAAAAAAATAGAAAATATAATATTATTTGTGTTCATAATTGTGATGATGGCTTTGATAATTAATAGTGGTGGTGAAGAGTTATGATGGGATAACGATTGAAAGAGTTTATCCAATAATATAATGACATTTGTGATGGGAGTAGGTGGCGGTAGATGGTGATGTGGCTATGGTGATGTTGGTGAATATCATAAGTTTACGATGTGAAGGAAATTTTTTTTTTGTATATGTTAAAATATTATTTTTCTAAATGGGCACTATTTAGAAATTGATTAAGAAATATTTTTTTGTTAACTTGTTAATTCCACACTAAAAACAAAGAAAAATATTTTTAAAGAGTATTTTCCACAAAACAAATATCTCTAAATATAAATTTATAAGTGAGTTCTTTTAAATAAATTAATGTTGTGGCAGTGACATTAATGTTGCGCATCTTGAAAAATTTATATTAAAAAATAAAAAAGTTGGCGCTTTTTTGTGTGCTAGTAAAGGCAAATATAAATGTAAAATTAATTGTTTTTAAGGCACGTAAGACTATAATTTGAGTTGATGTGGGCCTTGGTTTGGTCCATGGACTCTTTCGAGTCCACACTGGAAATTTCAGCCCAATTTCATATGAATGGGTAGAAAATAACCCATTGGATCAAGTGAAGAAAGCCTATCAAACTGTCTACACATGACCGACCAAAGCCCATGCCATGAAAATCCAAACCAGCAAATCCCAACACAGTGACACTGTATATAGAAATTGCAATGGGTTGGGTTCGTACCTACCTCAACTATAACCCATACTCATTGGTATTTATATATATTGTTATTTTTAAAATAGATTGCAAAAATAAAAAAAAAAAGATATATTTGCTTATTTGATGCAGAGAATCTTCGAGAAAAAGTGCACCATAATAGAGATAATGACAGACTAAGTATTGGAGTGGTCGATTTTGTGATAATAAGTGCTTAATTTATAACAAGATAAAAGGGGGAGAATGGTGTTGTTTCATGCATAAAGACAAAAAAAAAATGAAGAAGAAATGGGGGAGGGAGAGAGGAGTCGTGTGTCAAATTATAACTTAAATGTTACTGATGGATTCCTCGACAATAATTTTATATTTGTAATTTTATCAGAAATATTGACAAGTCAAATTTGTTGATGGGATTAAGGAGGGAATATCTGCATAATTTTTTTTTAATCCCTTGAATTCCACATGTAATTCACTCTATATTCACCAATAAAATATCTTTCATCAGTAATTACCAATGAAAATAGTAACGTCATGTTCTATCAGTAAACGTCACCGTTATTTATCGATGATATTTTTTTTGTCGATAATTCTATTTGTATTTGATAATTTATGGTAGTGTGTGTAATTCATATAGTTTGTTATTTGAGAATCCTAGCATGAATTTATATTTGATAATTTTTTAAAATTTTAATATTTTTATTGTCAAAAAGCGTTTTCATCATACATAGAAAATGACAAAAAAAAACCTATTGGATGATATGATAAGATATGAGAATCTTTTTTTATTCTCTTTTAAAGTTAAGATGTAAGAATTTATGGGGCTGGTTATTATTATTATTAATATTATTATTGTTCTTGATGCTGGTGATGAGAGAACTCTTAAAAAATCCTGCAATATTATATATAGAACGACAAATTAATTAATTAGTTGTTAACCCCACAAGAAAACATAAAACTAATTAACTACAAGAAAATGTTATGAAGCCTTAAAACCAGCTAAGATAAAATTAAGGGAAAATTAAAAGCTAGAATCGAGAATTTAATTAAACATAAGTAGTTTTTTCCAAAATTAATCGAATATTAATGATTTAATAACTAAATGAATGAATTACTCATGACATCCAATAAGAAGGAGAAAATAGAGATACCCATCATGAGTGACATAATTGAAGTCACTATAAGTAGTGGGATATTATATATCTACACATATACATCGATCGATCTGAGTTCGGATGCAAGAAGAACTTCATCACGTCAAGAATTCGATCTCCACTTATATTTCTGGATGGAATCATCATTTCGCAAATGAATTTGGTCACTCCCCAGAATTCTCCACTTAATTAGACGCCAAATTCAATTCCATTCAAAGATACCTAAATTAATTTGGTGGGAAATTGATTCTTCTTTCATTAAGTGTGTATAATTTTGGAGATCATACAACCACTTTAAGGTATTCCAAATCAACTAACATGAATATTAAGCACGCTTTAATTTTTTAATATATATATGTGTTAGAGAATAATATAAGTCATATCTTGAGACATTACCTAACAGTTTAAACTATTAGGTTGAGATGGTTCTTTGACATGGTATCAGAGCCTTAATGATCAAGCGGACACGAGTTTGAATCTCACCATTCCTGTTTATTTGATAAAAATTAAGCACAAGGATTATATAGACATGTACAAGTTTTAAATCCAAAGAGCTTTCATTTAAGGGGGTGTGTTAAAGAATAATATAAATCATGTTGAGATAGTTTTTTTGATAATATAAATGTTCTTAATTAAATTATTGGTGAAGCGTTTAATAATTAGTAAACATGTATGGTTTTTTTACAACTAGCTAGCTAGTGTGAACAAGATCAAACTAATTGTTTTAGCCATTTATAAATTACTATACTATTTGGGTTGAAATTAAATACTAATAAAATGAGATTGGAGTAAATTACTTGAATTTATTTTTATATATTTGAGATTCTTGTTATTCAAAAGCAAGCAGTGAAGAAAGTAAATCATCACTAAAGATGATACGATCTAAAAGATATGAAACTTGATGTAAAATGAGTTTTCAAGGGGGGAAAATCACATAATTAACCTTAAGATTACTTTTGTCGATATACATATGTATCATACAATTTTATTGAGATTTAAATTCAATACTACAATTTAGATATTAAGGTCATTCTAGTTTTTTTTTTTTTTTTAAAAAAAAGAAGTAATTTATCAATCGTCTAAGAAAAGAGAGAGAGCCCCCCATCCTCTTTTTTATGATTATTTAAATTAATTAGTACGTAGTTTAATTGCTTTGCTTCACCGATCTGTTTGGGGAAAGGGTACATGGAAGAATAATTTTTTGATTTTTTGACATGAACTTATATTTTAATCTTATTATATTTTTTAGAAATTAAATCTTATTATTATAACAACTAAAACTTTTTCACCCTAATTCGCTAGCCCATCTGCTCTCTTCAATAAAAAGGGTATAATGCCATTAATTTAATATCCATTACTCTCTATGCTCTAATTCTCTGTCCAAATTAACAAGTAAGATTTTGTTTTCATCCCATTCTTATTCCCATTCCTTCCCCTCCTATCGTGATTATTTTCCTAACTTGAAAAGCATGGGATCAATTAAGACACTGAATTTTCACTGAATTCGTAAGGAAACATTTGAGATTATATATATATATATAAAATCTTAATTTAGCCCCTTGTTATGCCTTCTTACCTTCCCAGAAACTGATGATTGGTGCTGCTGTATGACGCTAGTTAGATCATTTAAGGGTATCTTGAAGTTCGGCGATGACCATGGAGAGTGAAAAATTGATACGAGAACGTAATTGATGATGTTGGAGTATTTTGAAAAGGCAAACTAGCATAAAGATAACATAAAAATAGTAATCCATGTCTAATTTTGAGAATATTTTGGACACCCTTTGATGTTATGGCTATAAACTTTTGTTGCGAGTGAATCAACTCAACTTCAAGAACTCGTTACATGACGCCCATCATAGGTCACCGCCTATGCTAGTTGAGGGTTGCTCCAGGCCGCAAAATCTATCAGTTGGAACTTTATTTCCCTAATTGATTTTGTGTTTTTTTTCATCATTAATTTGTAGCTTTTTGGGACTCGATTTTATGTTGATTTCTGCTTAAATCTTACCGACTTACTTGTTTTTGTTTTTGATAGTATTTTTATCTTATTGAATAATTAGTATTTACCAATTTTGGTAAATTTTCTAACCCTAGCTAGTTATTTAAGCCGGTTTATGGGCTATTTCATAATAAACTGGATTATCCAGACTCTTTTTTTTTCTCCCGTTGTGAGACTAAGAGTTTTAGATTGTTCCTGCCATGAGGTAGTTCCTGCTATATCTGCAGGCAAAATTGTTCATGGTATTCTATTTTTGACAGCCATTTTCAATGATATTTTCTTCTACAGATTTCCTTTAACTTTCCTTAACTTCAACAAATTCAACCCTGGGCCGGTAACGAATTAACACTCACTACAAGTTATAAATCATTTAATAATTTTAAAACATTATACTTCTTATTAGCTTCAGGTATAGAGGAGTGCAAGCATACGTGTGTATACATACACACACACACACACACACACATATATATATATATATATATGCATGTATGTATGTATGTCTACAGTACTAGCTAGCCTTCTATGTGACAAATCTACCAATTTGAAGTAGCTAGCTAACATTATCCAGAATGGTTGAAAAGTCACTGGGAACAACATTCTGGAGAAAGGACAAAAGCGATTAGAAAACAATTAACCAGCTCGATTAACATTTTCTTGATTATTGATCATCAGCTCAGTACTATCATTCTATGAATTGCGTATGCATAGAGCATGAATACATGAATGGAGTCTGTTATTCTTGACAAATAGCCAAACCCTGGTTTCAAATGAAGAAGGTTGCAACTTGATCATGATGATCAACATCAACAACAACAACAAAAAAATGTCAAATACTCATGGAGATTATAGAGATCAAACAGCGAAGTGTTGTAGACCCGGCCGCATCTTTAATTTACTACAGCTCTAGATCGGATCTGCATTGCAGGGAAACCTGCAAGCTATACAGCTCCAAATCTTCAGATCATGGTGGAGTAGATGATAAAAGGGGTATCAGATTATCAATCCGTGCTCTTCCGATATTGACACCACCACTTATGCTAGTTCTTGATTTCTGGAAATTAAGCAAATGACCGATAAAGATGCTGGTGATGCATGTCTTGAATTATAAAATCTCCATGTGTCATGTGCCTTGGAACTTGATTATATCTCGAGCAGCATATGGTGTTCCCAGCACAGAAAATTCACCTGCAATAATTTTTATAAGAAGCAAACATAAAACCATAGGACCACAACTAAGCAGTCTAGAGATTCTTAGTGTCCTCAGGGAAGAAGATATCAAATTTGTGTTTAATACGAATGTCCTCTCCTTTAGCTGTTTAAGCTACAAAATTAACTGCTCCTTAATTCCCAACATGGAAGAATGGAAGGGGAAATTTTTACTAAATCTAGCATCATTAGGATCAGGACCATGCCACCTGCAAAAGATATTAGAGGGAGAAACAATCAAATTAATTAACACAACATTTTATTCAGATTCCCAACAAGCATTCGGTAAAGAAATCAAACATAAACTCGAGATGAGCATGTGCAAAGGTAATAATATTGCTCAATGCTCAAGAAACAAGCTCAAGAGTAAACATATATATATGGTAAGACTATTAGCAATTAAACGGAGTGAGGGGCTGAAGGTGATGACAGAAGACTAGAGAGCACAAAGGAGTGAGATGCAATTAAGCTCCATGCATTTCATCATCTGTGCTCTCTATCTTCTGTCAACAACATCACCAGTGCCTCCTCACATAATTCAAAACACAAACATTAAAAAAAAATATGCGTATCCATAATAGAGCTAGGGGCCTGAGAACAGAGCTTTGGCTTCCAAGGAATTCATGAGAACCCTATCTTTTTATGGAGAAAACTGTGGAAGGGATGAAGAGACAGGGGAGAGAGAGCCTTGGTGTATGTTATTTTTCTTCAAGGATTTTTGTATATGACATAATTGATCTCCAACACCTCTATTTATAGGAGAAAACTGTGCCCTATTGGCTGTACCCCTACACTTTTTCATGAGATTGGTGTGCAGCTACAAAGAAAAGTGTGCCGACTTGAAACTTACGATAATTTATCCCGGTTCGCATTGTCTAGGAATATTACAGTTACCGTGCATTAATGTTGGAAAGGAGGGGTAGTTACAACATGATTCTCACCTCTACGAAAGAAAACCTAACTTAGTGTTGCTTTCGATTAATGTTACACCAAAAAAAAAAAATATATATATATATATATATATAATTAAAGAGATAAAAACAAAGATATAAAAAAATATATAATTTGGGATAATTTTAAAGCTAATTTTTATTCTTTAAAAATAAAAAATACATGAAGATATATTATTTTTATCTTTATTGTCTCTATCGCTTTTATCACAACATAATAAACAATCGCTATCTAAATTGATATCGAAAATAGCTAGTGAACTAACAAATCTCACCTCAATGAAATTTAGGTCATTTTGGTATTGTTTACTGTTTCTATATATTTACTATTTTTGCTTTTCAGTTTTTTAGATATGAAAATAAAAAATATATATTTTTTAGGATTTTTTTATTATAAAAATAAACTAACAATTACAATTATAACTTTCAAGAGAGCTCCCTGTTTGACAACTGGTTGTTAGTTTTTTACATTTTTAAAACAAGAAAAAATGAAAACAGAAATGATGCTAGAAGACAGTTACTTATTCATGATACTTTTTAATTTTCCTCTCTTTAATTTCATAGCTTATTAATTATAAGCAAAATTTTCATTATTCAGTAAGCTTGAGGAGTCATTTGTCAGTAAAGATAATCTTGTTCATAGATATACGAATCTACGTGTATTTTCAACGAAGAGGAGAAATCCTAGATTAATAACATGAATTGTTATTGGCTCTTTATGGTAAAACCCTAGCTAATGCTTTTTAGGACAAAGTCATGGTGGGATTTTGATATGCATATCTATCATCTTCTAATTATTCTTCAGTCCACTTCAATTGATGGGCGTTTTAGTGACTCTAACATCCTAGAAATCCCTAACCTAACACGATCGACATATATATGAATTTTCACTCCATTGATGCATGACAGTTGTTCTGTTCTCTTCTTCTCCCTATCCTGACTACTCTCAGCTGATTTGGTCAAAAGAATATGTTGTCTGACGTTAAGGGAATAATTAGTTGAGTTGTGCATGTCCAGTTAATGTGCATTTCTAACATTTTCTGCTGGATTGGGAGAAATGGATTCGAATCAAGCTGAATTGGTGTCAATCGGAAATCAGCTGACGAAGCTGTAACTTGTGCCCAGAATTTTATTGTGGAATCTGATTCTCCAATAATTGTTGTGGGATGGCTCGACAGTTCTTCTACAAATTAAGCCATGGAAAACATGCTGATGAGTTTTTCACTAGTTCTAATCTCTTTCCTAATTAATCTTCGGTTTGTCCATGTTTTACATGAAGCTAATGGCACTGCTGCTGATGTGTTAGCTAAGCGAGAGGTTGGGAGGGAATCTGACTTTGTTGCTTGGCTATAGAAGGAAATGTAGTTACTGTCTAAGTTTCTTTCCGGTTGTTCTGGTGTGTGCTGTGTACTCTTTCATCTTGTGACTGCTGATTTTTCTGCTGCAACTTGGGCGCCTTTAATATATCCTAGTTTTATTCGAGTTTTAATTCCAAACTTTTATCAATCGTGGCTAATCTTATAAGCATGAATGCCAACGTAAATATTAATTAAGGTTTTCCAAACTATATAATAAGAAATATTTCACGATATATATATATATATCCAAATCAAAATCTCCACTGAAAAAGTGGCCGTGATGCTATTTATGTAGAAACTACCGCGCGCCCGCGCACATACAATTAGTCAATAGATTCATAGAATCACCTTAAATGTCAAAAGAAACCGCCAAAGAGAGAGGGGTGCAAACTGAAATTTACCAACAGAAACAAAACAAAAAACTACCATGCATGTACGAATGATTAACCTTGGTGCTGGCTAGGATCAGCATAAATTGGCAACATTTGACTTTGATGTACCTATGTTAGATCCATGTATGTGAGTATTGCAGTCAAAATTAAGTCACTGGGCATACATGCAAGTTGACGACAGGAATGGAGAAGAAAACAGAAAGGTGGCCAATCCCGCATCACAAAAATCTTATCCTACTTTTTCCTCAGCAGTCATCGTCGTCGTTGGTCTTTCTTTTTCTGCTTGAACATGGGGCGGTGACGACTACAATCTTTCCACCTGTCACCCCCCCCATCTTCCTTTTCTCCCTATAGTCGACTTCAGCTCATCTTCACCATATAAATCTCTCTAATGTCCTCACCGTACGTGTTGTTATCGACTAGTTCAATCAAAGATGTTTTGATCATCAATTCCCATAATTGAAGGTATTTTATCTTTCATGGAAAAAGAAGTTATTCGATCCTAATTTTGGGGCATTGGCATGCATGCACAGGCGCCAGATAATTTATTCTTTCACTTGTTATTTAGAAATATGAAAAGAGACTCAGAAAAAAAAAATTGATTTATTTAAGATCTTATAAATATATATGATTCACATAAATCCTCACCATCAAAACAAAACAAAAATAGTTGAATCCAAAAACTAAAACTACCTCGCATAAAATGGAGAAATGCTACTCTTTAATTTATTTATTTTCCTTTTTTTGCACCAAAAAAAAAACGAGATATTCATAATCATATAGTATGAGAGGATAAAACAACGATGCCAAAAAAACATTAAGCATAACTTTCTGTGATCCAAACGAACTGAAAGGCATGCATTAATGGATAGAACGGACTACAAAAGGCCAAATACCATTCCAACATCAACTGGGAGAGGAGCCCAGTTCTATCGAAAGAAAGAATAAAGACAACTAGCTATGATTGGTATCATCTCACGTGTTGTCTCTTGATTTTCCTCCAATATGTGGAGATGGCAGCAAATTCTTGAAATTATCCTTTTTGGGACCCTAATCTTGTCTAGACAGGATTACGTGCTTTCCCTATTTGGGCAGGAAAGCGGAAGCAGATATATCTAGTACAACATCCTCATCATTTGAAGGGCTTAATTTTCTATTAAGGACTTGTTTAATTGACATCAGAGACCATTAAGGAAAAATCTAGTTGAACTTTTTAATTAATTATATGTTTGTGTCAGTCACAGAAATCATACTGAGTAATAATTAGCAACAATCTGCCATGTTCCTTTCGTTATAAACAAATTCTTGATCAACAAGTCTAAAGGATTTTATACAACTGGGATTAAAATGCAGGATTAGAGGAAATCATGCATCTCTAGCTAAAGAATTGCCTTATTGCAGGTTGTGTGCTTCGAAAGAGGAATGGAGAATTTTTCAAGGGAGTTCGGAAAGCATTATTTTGGTATTGATTTTATTATTTTATTCCGCTTCTTTTGACCAAACAAATAAAGATAAGCACATCCTCTCCTTTTTTGACTTCTTTACGTTTGTATGTTATGAGCACTTAGCAAGCTGTTCCAGTGGAGGGACCTTCTCTGATCCCTCTGGAAATCATTCTGTGGCCAGGCCCTAGAAATTCCTAAAAGTTAGTGGTTTTAAAATGTAAATAATGCATGCGAGTATCGATGTTAGGTTACCATTTTTCCATCCCGAGAGGGCCCGCGCGTAGTCTCGAGGGCCCGCGCGTAGTCTCGAGGGCATGGGCATTTTTTTATAGCTCACTCCAAATATTTTTGAAACAAAAATAGTCAGACGACACTTTGTTCGTTTTTCTCTAAATTTTGACTAATATGGTAGCTATCAAATTGAGTCCGGTGATTTTTTAATCCAGAAATTCAATTTTTAATCTATTTTAATTTAAAATATTTTAGATATTTTAAAAAATTTATTAATAGTCTAAAAAACCTAAAAATCTATAAAAAACTCGAAATTAATCTGAAATAAAAAATCTTCTCGATTTTAGATCTGTTTTTTTAGACAATTTAAAAGTAAAACACACATAAACGAAACTCCTCTCACCAAATAAAACTTGTTGATACCAAAACAAATCATTTTGATAGTCAAAATTAAAGTCAATGTTGTCTTTCTACCACAAGAATTTTACAACTCTCTCTCTCTCTCTCCTCGCTAAAGCCAAGGATTTAAAATCAAGAAAATAAATTTTTGATCTAAAATTAACTTTGTTTTGAAATTTAAAAAATTGAAAGGATACAATATTTATAAGTTGGAAAGTATAAAGACTACAATGAACATTATTTCCATAGTTTGAAAAAAACCACCTATTTTTTTATGTTTTTTTACTTTAATCTCTTATCTTTTAATCTTATTTTTTTTCTAATAAATTAACTTAAATTGACCTATAATTTGGTTCGATCATACCAAAATAATAATAAAAAAAAATAAAGAGATGAGAGATAAAAAAAAAAACATTGTGAACTACGAGCTCACTATGTTTTTTGTGAGGGGATTCATAAAATCCACTATGAGTTACCAACATGTTTTAGAGTTTGTTATAAAATTGTAATTTTAGAAAAAAAAATTATCTGGTTCTATTTTATTTTATTTTACAATCAAGATTTTAATTAGAGAGATACGCACAGTATGTAAGTAGTTAAATTAAATTTGAGAGTTACACCTTACATATCTATTTACAAGCAAGCACTAAATTAAGTAGATAAGAGCTCCAAAGATGACACCGGACGCTGTTTCTGGTTGTCTATAAAGCTTTAAGGGCCTTTGAATGAAAAATAAGAAAAGAATTAGCTGAAGATTTTCTAATATGAATTCAATTTGCCCCTATTTACAACCAGCAAATCAAACTCTGAGGTTTAATTAATTGATTAAATCATTTCAAATTAATTAGTTTAGGATATATTTGATGGAAGGAAGGGTGGAAAAGAAGAAGAAAAAAAGGTGCGACTTGCTATTTATTCAGCTGTTTAGCTAACGAGAAAAGAGAAAGATGCATGAGAGCCAATCCATATTTAAATTAAAAAGTATTAAAAATGAAAAAAAAAAAATGTGAGCTCTTTTCCACGTACTAATTAGGGGTAGTTATTTTCGGTTTGATTCGATTTTTATCAAAAAAAAAGTAATCAAACCGAAATTTTAAAAAAAAAAAAAACTGAAACCGGTTCAAACCGAAACCGGTTTCGGTTCGGTTCGGTTTTCATGACAAAAACGGTTCAAACCGGTTTGGCTCGGTTTTTTCGGTTTGGCTCGGTTTTTCTGGTTTGGCTCGGTTTTTTTTCGGTTTTTTTTTGTTTGGGTTCGGTTTTTTCGGTTTTAGATTTATAAAACCGAACCAAACCGGTCGGTTTTTTTTAAATTTTAATCGATTTTTATTTTTTTTTCACGTTTCGGTTTTTTCGGTTATTTTTTTCTCGATTTTTTGGTTTTTTTACTCCCTCCTAGTAGTAATTAATTAGGTTTAATTTTTTATTTTTTTTAAGTTGGTGACAATCAAGCTGAGTTAAAATGTAGGATTTAAAAATTCATTATAATAGTAAATAATTGTTGAACCTGATCCAATTAATCCTAACTTGAACTATTTTGTATAGATTATATAATGATTATCAAAACCAGTCTACTTTTACTTTTAATTTTTTTAAAATCTCCCTTTTTTTATGAAATTGTTAGGTTAGTTTTAAAATTAAACTAGCTACTTATAAATTTGGGACCCTGAGCACAAGTTTTTTTAGGTGAAATTGAGCGTTTAGGACTCATCAACATGCTTCATTTGAAACGTTGAAGCCCATGTTTCCCCAAAATTAATTTGTTTCCATTAGAATGTATAAGATTTATAGCTTATGTTGTATTGGTAGCTTAATTTTGAAAATATTTTTTATTTGAAAATATATTAAAATAATTTTTTTTTAATTTTATAAT
>Ga0307511_10003858_pt1 | contig 15329 bp, 17 predicted proteins | sample 13_EM_MG_FD_200266 | JGI IMG/M metagenome (GOLD analysis project Ga0307511, IMG submission 200266) | Populus trichocarpa ectomycorrhiza microbial communities from riparian zone in the Pacific Northwest, United States - 13_EM | ecosystem: Host-associated > Plants > Roots > Unclassified | place... | reverse complement strand
AGTTAATTGGGTGATCGAATGGGGGCAAATAGTGGTATTTGGGATTTAGGATTCATGCGGTGCATTATTGTTTGTTAATACTGGTAGTTAGTGGGGGGGATGGCATAAGTAGTTGTATTTTAGTTGTATTTTGTGAGTTGTAATAATTCAGGAGGTTGTTGAAAACGAATTTGAGCAACTTGGTTAATGCATATATACATAAGTCCTACACGGCTATCCATCAGAAAACTCCACTCCTTGTTGTAACTCAAATGCTCCTCCTGTGAATATTTTATTTCGATCGCTAGTTCATGCACATAAGTAACACAACTATTGCGACTATGTTAATAGCAAGTTTATTGCGATCCCACTTATCAGCCTGCCCATCACGATATTTTGAAGTTTGCGATGGAACAGCCCGATTATGAAAACTCAGGGTAATGCATTGCGGAACGAGTTAGACCCATATTATCTACCAACTACTTAACCTCAAGTTCTGCAAGTTATTATTATAGAACTCTCACCAAACCTGCTACTAGCTCTTTTAGTCACTTGATTTCATTGGTAACGTAAATATTCATTGCATCAGGATTCAGAAGCGCAAACAAATACTTACGTTATATCACCCACGCGTTGAGATTCAAACGTGGAAAATTAGCATATAAAAGCATTCCCCCCACCCGGACGTATCAAGTGCCATATAGCGGAAATTTGAAGAATCTCAAATGCACGTGAACCCGCTTGGTTAAGACGTTCCCAACTCAGCGCGAGGCCCCGGGTAGACACTGCATATAGTAGGCAGCTGACATACAGCCTGGTGGCAAAATGTTTGATACCCCCCCTGCATAAGGGTTTGCATTTAGCGCGTATATTGTAGGTTTAGCGTGCATATTATAGGTTAAGCGCAATTATTTTTGGTTTAGCGCGCATATTGAGACTGTCCGTGCATAGTGAACAATAGGAAAACATGAGCAACAAGAGCGTGAGCAACAACAGTTATGAACAATGAAGGAATGAACAATATATCTACATACACAACCTCCTAACACTTGGTATACCACCCCTCTGCTTTAATGACAGCTACTACACGACGGGGGATAGAGGTATAATGACTCTCCAGCAGTGACTTGGGAATCTCTTTCCAGATCCCTTCTACATAATGCATCTGCCAGCTCCTGCTTCACCGTATCAACTGACCCACGCATATTAATCAAATCCGGATATATTTTATGAAGTTGCCGCTTCATATATGCCCACACATCTGCTGGAGTATCGGTAGCTGCATCTTCTGCTAGAAGGGTATCAAACTCGGCTCGGGAGATATTAAGTTGGGCTGACATGATAGAAGATAAAGCAATATGTAAGCAGCTTGGTATGATCACTGTATGGGGGCACGAGGTCACTGTATGATCATGAAGGCATGAGATTTCACGTTGGTTAAGGAGAAGTGAAACATATTCACCAAAAATGTGATAGCCGCGTTGAATCTGAATCAAGCGCGCTGTATATAGCGCCTTTTATGTAGGGGTATCAAACATTTTGCCACCAGGCTGTATAGTAGGCAGCTGACATATATTTGTTTAGACTCTTAAGCATAGTCAAAGAAGAGTGTACATGAAGAGCTAATTCTATATGCCCGCCAAGGAACCTAGATTAATGGATGCATCTACGCGTCGAGATATATCGACTTGGTTTGAAGAAATGTTGGTTGAGGGCAACTAGTAGTCTGGTGCAACTAGTATACACACATAGTTGTAGGAAACACCCTCGCAACCATGACCTGGATAACTAGAGACTCATGACATATCCGGGGTTTGATGTATATTGGAGCACCATATAAGCGCAACCCACATACATGTCATCCTACGACATATGAACGCAAGATGCGCACACATGCTATAACACATGACATGAACCCCCCCTTGGAGCTGCGGCTATTGGCCTATGCATCTAGCTACATGCTAGAAGATCATATATTATTCAGGTGCATCAGGTACTGTGAGTAAATTCACAGCACTTGGCATACAGTATTAAATTATGCAAGATCAGGTTTATATGAATTTCCTACTGTAGGAATGGGATGATTGCGAAATTAGTATGCATGTAATATGTTATATTCCGCAATTCACAGGGCTAGATATAGTGAAGCAGCCCCAAGATAACGGTTTTCACTAGGTTAATTATATTAATTACAATATTAAACAGAGATCCAGGACGGGGACACGTGGGTGGAAGGGGACAAGGGGATCATATCGAACGATTGCAGATCATGGGATAAGAGACATGATAATTATTTTGTGATTGATCGCATTGCAGTGAGATCAGAGATTCTTGCCCTCATCGTAGAGCAGAAGGGAGAGATATTGCAACGCTTGTTCAGACATACTATACCGGAGATAACAACGATGGACGGCTCCGTTATGATAGGTGACTAACTAATAGTGATCAGCTACAAGCAGTAGAATGTTTTAAGCAATGTAAAATCTTGAGATGATATTCGAAGTAAAGGAACTCGAAGTGGTGGTGAAGACTCGGAGGTCGGTATTACCGCATTGGGTAACTCTAACCAATCGCGATAGTCTGGTGAGTAATACGATCTGATAATTTTGATGGGTTGAAATAAGTTCAAGTAAGGAAAAGTATCATAGACTTGAACCAGACTACGTAGTACATAGCTTCAAGTCTCTACTCTTTAGCAGCTCCATACATAGCCCTTTCTGCTGATATCCCACTTCCCCACTCTGCTCGCCCAAAGTTCTGAAACATCCCACACCGATATCGACACAACCATCGTTGATTCCTTTTCCAGCCAAAAATATGAGACAAAAATGGAAGCCGAGACACACCAGTTACGTTATATGTCTGAATTTCCCGTTCCGCGCTGCGGTGTGACGATCTGGATCGCCGGCGTCAGGGTTATCTAACGTTGCACACAACATACGTAGGCAATGTTTGTATTTAACGCCTGCGATTACTATGTGAGAAATAACTCTATAATTACCCTCAATGACATGTACCATGTGTAGGGCCGATTGGGTAAGACGCCCTGCTCAAATTTATTTTAGTATCATAGAATCCAACTATAACGTTTAATTGACACTGTTACTATGTACTTAGCACAGCCCTATTGAATTCTCCAAGTAGACATAGGTATATGTTGTGTAACAACTGAAGCCCACATTCAGCGCCAGACTACACATTCGGTAGGTACCTGGACGAAGAGATCCAGCGCCGACATGCTGTGGCAACGAGACATATCTCGGAAGGTCCGCGATGTTTAAGACACCGTTTTCGGCAGTCCGTGATCAACATCACAGCAGCCTAAGCAGGGTAGCCAATAGTATCTGAGGAACTGTGATAACAACAAATGCGACTGATATATGATCTTGATATCAGATAACAATCTACCGATGGGATAGCACTGGTTGACATCATAAGGGGTAGCCAGGCTCTGAATCCTCATTTCCTTCAGAATAATTACTTTTGAGCTAAATCAATATTCAATTCAGATACCCATGTGCAAGCCAGACTAATACCTATTGTTGAATTCGTGCCTGCGGCCATGTCATAAACATGTATTGCTTACTTCCTGAACAGGACATCCTCTACCCACCTAGCAGAAGCTCGGCATGCCGATTGTCAACAATAATCGCCTTGCAATGGCTACACCGCTCGCCGTTATGCCTTGTGAGTTCGCGATTATCAACCCTGTAGGGAGAAGCATGCCCTCTATTGCTATTGCCTGGTAATTCCTTGCAAATCGTATGGATCTAGGTTATAAATACGCATGACTCGTAAGATTGACTCATAACTCCGTACCGAGGTTTAGAATATCGCGAAACCAATGAACAGTGAAAGGTCTGAAGCCTGCCCTAGTCCTGTTGCTGCGGAGGTAGTCACATGAATGCTGATGCGTAATGCCAACCACTGAGCCCCTATCATAAGTCCTCAATTCCAATTATTCAAGATCCGGAGACACAATCATGGCAGCTGAAAGATTATGTTAAAAACCTGTAGCAATTGACCTCAATACTGGCTGAACAAAAAGCACTCAGTGGCATCTCTCAACTCGCTTGGGAAGAGCTGTTCCTGCAGTGGTATTGGAAAGTGCCTGTAGCTATTGTCTTGCTTATGGGCCGGGGCGTATAGCGTTCTCCACAGCATATATTTTTATTCTTAAACTGGAGCAGTATTTATATTAGGTACACGGACGATTTCAAATATCGCTAAGTAAATTCTCATAGAATTTCCTGCAGCCGTGTCAAACTTTGACACGCGGCAGCCCTCCAAATTCTAGTCTCGGAACTCAAACTCCGGAAACTACCCAAATACGTAACATAAACTACCTACTCGCTAAGTGCGAGGATTTTGCTTTTGCGCTACTCATCCTTCATCAGGCTGAAGGCCTCCTTTTTTGCCTTTTTCATGGTGGCCTAGCCTCTCTCGAAGGCGCTAGCCCAACGGGCCAATGTACAATAAAATCCCGACTCGGGTGAATTTGGGAGGCGGAAATCCACAGGTTCATAGGTTACCGGAGCTGTAGTGTGGGGTTAGTCGCCGACGCCGAGATGGTCCCGAGGTCGATGACAGGGCTAATGACAGGGGACCTTTCACCATATTCGTCATAATGTTCTGTATTTTGGTAGCCAACCAGGCTACTATTTTGATGAACATCGTTGGGCCTATTGAGGTAGGTATGTAAGTATATAGTCATACTTAGTAATATATAAGTTTGATGCAATTATATTTGGGCTTGCAGGAAATGACTATAGAAATTTGTCCGGGAAGGTCTTCACAGTCAGGAGCATCGTCAAGTTGCTCCTTGATAGTAGGCTTCTCTGATGGTCACTGGGCTGGTTCTTACATAAGATTACTGTTTATAGATTTCCCTGGTGATGTGGGTTGTAGGCAGCGTAAATTTCAAACTTCCCCACAGAAAGGCAACATTCGGCACCGCGATGTAGGTAGGGGAGATCCTTGAGACTGTCGCCAATTCTGAGATGACATGATGCCCTGAGGATAGTCTGGTTACCCTGAGGATGTGTATCCATACTCTGTAAATGGCAAGTCATTCGCAAAACATCAAGGGAGGTAGAACCAGAAGTAGGGCAGTAGTACATTGCAGTGTATGCGGTACACGTGTTGGGTTCGGGATGATTTGTAAGGAAGATAAGGGTTCTATCAGGCTCGGGCCGCGTCGAGTAACACCTGAGAGCAGGTAAACTGGTGATCCTATTGCATGATTTGAAGTTTTGGGCTGCTTAGTATTTTCTTACTAGTGAATAACCAACGGACCTCAATTTGTGAGCTCGTTGTTATCAGTCCGGCTGCAGTCAGAAACATAACCAGACTCCAGAGATACCTATAGGTACTTACATCTTATAGTTAGTTCTGACCTGAGTGCTATACAAATTCCTAGTCTAGTTGGCACAGCACCCAAGAGTAACAAGTTCCTCGACTCTACCTAGTCTGGTTTATCGCTTATATTGAGTTCTCTATGAGAGGCTTGTGCCAACCAGACTAATATTGAATTCTGGGCAAGTTACTAGGAGAAAGTGTACAGAATCATAATCAGAGCACAATCTATACTTCCACATCAATGTTTGCGGTTGTGTGAGTCGTTTCTTTTCCTTTATGCAAATTGTGTTAATGGGAACTGACATGGTGATCCAGAATTTTTGTGAGGGTATATAACATGTCAGAACTTATTTGAGCCTCCCTCTCGCTCGGAGGTGCCGGTGACCCGGCCCCGTGGCCTGCATTGCAGCGTGGTAGGTATCGAGTTAATGCGTAATCGATCTGCGGTGGTCAGTATGGTGTCGGCGTCATACTTGCAGGCCCTCCCCGGCGGATCGATCCCCGTTGCTTGACCCGGGAACTTTGTGATCAAGGTGCTTAAGTATTCTGGTTACTAGGTAGTATAGGATGGTTTGTAGACTTCTAGGTGACTACACTTGCAAAAGTTCAGATATCTTCCTTGACAGTAGTCTGGTTCCTTGAAAGCTTCGTTCGATTATCCCTAGTACCAGACTACTAGTATAGGTGACAGGTATATATCCTATTCATCTTGCCGGTGGGAAGTAATAAGCCGAGTCGTCTGAAGTCGTGCTTGGCGTCGACCACAAGCACAGGTGCCTGCTATGCCTGTGTCAGATATGGTCACAGTTCAAATTTCTGCTGAGTACGGAGCCAGCCAAGAATCCAATGGCTGTCAGCGCTAGCATTGGGGTACTTATGTAGTAGATAGTCTGGTGAACATTGGGTAGGTTTGCAGTTTCGGATCCAGAGCCTGCCGATAGATTTGTGGAGTCTGGTTAGATTTGTAGGCGTTTGCGATTTAGCCTCGGATGCCTGGGTTCTTCCACTGTGAGCCTTGGCGTGTCCGTGAGGCAAATCACGGAAGCTGAAAGCCTTGGTGTGTATCGCCCATGAGACTGCAGGATCCGTTGTGTCAAAGCACTTTGCAATTTGGCTCGTTGTAAAAAGTGGTTGTGTTTTTGACGTGCCAACGAACTCTGGAGAGGTAGGGGCAGCTACTTGCTCGCGGTCCCCTTCTCAGCTCAGATCCCCATTGTCCCTTTTTGAATGCTCGATCCGTACGCCAGAATAAACGACTAGAATACCGGTTAAGGGTCTCTTGGGGTCAATAGTGCCCGCCCTAAGCTGCCGCAATCCCACAGCGGCCGTCTCTGCTCCAGCTACCGTACTCTGTTCCATACTCCTTACGCCTTTTTTTGCCAACAAGAATTTTTTGACATTTCATCTAATACATCCTCCCACGAGACTACTCTTCAGTTCCCTACTCTTTCATTCCTCTCCGACACGAGGCAACAATCCTCTGCTGCGTGTGCTTTCCAGATCAACAGATCAACACCCCCAGCCAGTAGACATCCTCTATAAGTTCAACGGCTTACGGCCGCCGGACGCAACCTGCACCACGCTTGGGAGGCTACCTACTCGACCCCCATACCCACACCTAAATCACTCCCCCTGCTTGTACTGGAGTCAGGAGGACGGGTTGTGCGTCTCGCGGTCTCGATCGCTTTGAGTTTTGTACACTAGCTCCTGCAGCAGAGGCTAAGACTGGACCGGATAACATCCGAATTGCAGCATTTCGACCAATCCTTCAGGCACAGGGCAGAATAAACACTAAATTACATACATTAAACAGGAGAGACGGAACCGAGATCCTCCGCTTATTAATCATGACACAAAACACTCCAGTTCATGAGCCTCAGGTGGAAATAAGGGAAAAGCAAGAGACTAGACCTTCCCCTTCCTTCAAGCCTGATGGTCTAGAGAGTACTGGTCCAGACAGTGCCAGAACAACGTTCGCTCAGTCCAAACCATCGCCCTTCAAGCCCAGTCATATCAAGCAGGAAGTCCCAAGCAGCCTTCGAGGTTCATCCGCTGTTGTGGTTACAGGTGCGCCGCATCAACGGAGAATGAGTTTGTTTGAACCGTTCTCACTTCCACCATCTAGGGTAGGTTAATCACTCTTATCATTGCCCAAATCATATGTGTTATCCATTTTCGTTTCTGTTTTGGTTGCTGCAACAACCCCACCGTTGGTTTCTTTTTATTCGTATCCGCATCGGCGAATCCCATCTGCGTTGTAGGGTGTCGGTGTTTCGGGTGACAGGAACCCTGCATAGGATGATCAAATGAGAAAAGAAAACCACCTTTGGTTAAAAGCCGCCGTTGACCCATTTCATTTTCTGCAGGCTCCTTCTCACGACCATAACGTCTCTCCTGGACTTCAACCACCTGTAGGCTCACAGACTGTATCACCAATGCATTCTCCTCCGCTCACGCCTGCAGCAACTCATGACCGCCTCCAACTCCAAGCTCGATCGATACGGTCGATGGAGATCCGGGACAAGCTCTCCGCAACCAGGTCTCACGCTGCAGACCCAGCAGCGATGACGCCTCAGCAATCTCCACCGCGGTCGACAACTACCATCTCGTTAAAGGACGAAGGACTATACCACTCCACTGCTGCAGGCCTGTCTTCGCGTCCTACCTCATCCCACAACAAAGCTGCCACGCTGTCTCCACAACCTCACCTGCCTAGGCCCTCTTTCCATATTGGACCCGTGGAATCTATCCCATCTCGCGAAGGAAGTCCTCTAGGTACGCCAGTGAACAGATCTCCCACAAATTCAGGAAACACAACCCCGTGGTATCCACCTTCACGCCCATTTACACCAGCTGGGGAAATCGATGACCCATACGCCCGAAGCAAGCGCCCCCCACAGAACAAAAATCCCCAGGAAATTGAAGCCCGATTCATATTTGGTAGGAATAAGGATGGCACACTCGCTTCCAGCAACGGAGACCAGAAGCCGGAAAAGCGTCACTCTCACCTTTCTTTACATTCTCTAGTAAAGCACAAAGATAGTTCCACTTCCCTGGCTAGCGGACCGAAGCAGTCATCAATGGCAGAGTTAAAGCGTTTCTTCAGATCTCAGAAACGATCAGCATCACCTTCAGGCAGTCTTCGCTCCTCTCGTTCAAACACCTTTCCTCTGACTGCACCATTTGGTGACGACCATGGACTTCAAAAACGGTACGGAAAGTTTGGCAGAGTTCTTGGATCAGGAGCTGGTGGATCTGTGCGGCTTATGAAGCGTTCATCGGACGGAGTGACCTTTGCGGTAAAAGAATTCAGAGCGAAACACAACTATGAATCGGAAAGAGAGTATGCAAAGAAAGTCACAGCAGAATTTTGTATCGGGTCGACATTACATCACGGAAACATTGTCGAGACGCTCGACATTGTGCAAGAGAAAGGGAAATGGTACGAGGTTATGGAATACTGCCCTTATGATTTATTTGCCACTGTTATGACGGGAAAGATGTCACGGGAGGAGGTAGGATGTTGTTTCCTCCAGATTCTCAATGGAGTGACATACCTGCATGCGATGGGACTCGCACATCGGGACCTCAAGTTAGATAATGTGGTCATTAATGAGCATGGCATACTCAAGATTATCGATTTTGGAAGTGCGAGTGTTTTCCGATACCCTTTTGAGAGTGGTATCGTAGAGGCCTGTGGTATGTTTTTCCACAGACCAATTCTTGAAAACATAGGCTAATTTTTCAGGTATCGTGGGCTCCGATCCATATCTTGCTCCTGAGGTTTGCAATGAAATCAAGTATGACCCTCAGCCAGCCGATGTTTGGTCACTTGCAATCATATTCTGCTGCATGTCTCTTCGACGATTCCCTTGGAAAGCGCCCCGATTATCAGATAAATCATTCAAACTCTTCTGTGCACGCCCGGATGAACCCCAGCAGATGCAATCACACGTTCCAGCACTTCCTACCTCCAAGGCTTACCAACAGAGACCGGGCAGTTCGTCTAAATCCGGTGAAACAATGAGCGGTCATGGGCACTCAGATGAACCAGAAAATAATGCACAGAACTTACATCCATCGGCCTCGAGTAGAGATGGTGAATTGAAGGGCCCGATCCGATTACTCCGACTATTGCCTCGTGAATCTAGAGCCATCATTGGCAGGATGTTGGAGCTTGAACCGAAGAAACGAGCGACAATCGAAGAGATATGGCGAGATCCATGGGTCAGCTCCAGTCATATCTGCAGGCAGGATGAAGATGGCACAGTCCACAAATCCACCAACCACATGCATACTCTTGAGGGCCAAGTGGGTGGTAGTGCGCAATCTAGCAGAAAAAGCACGAAGTGAGATAGAGTACAGTTGATTTAATTCTGGGCTTGTCACAAAAGTTTCGTTACGTTTTTGCGGGAATAGAATCCCAAAATGTTGTCCATCTGTGAATCTCAACCCCAATTTTTCTTTGTGTTAAGGTAATAGAGTCTTTTAATACGGTGTGGGCTTTCATAGACGCAGAAGAACGAGGTCAGTCGTGCTGGCATCCGAGTTTTCCTGCTCTCTGTTTCTCTCCTTTTTCATTATTGCTTTTTTGCTCAATTGCATTCATCAAGGTGCTTTACGGAAGAAGGAAAGATGGAGTTCTGTTTTGTTTTCGCCCGGAATTTCGATTGTCTCTTTCAGTGTCGTCTTGCTTGAACTAATTTCTTGCTTTCGGAAGTTCAGGGGTATAACTAACCGCCTTAGAGGTACCGGTAGGAGAACCGAGTGGCCGCTGCTTGTACAGGAATGAGACTAGCACAATGGTCTGGTGATTGCTATTCCTGTGGTTAATTTTTGATTACTCCTTTTGTACAGTTTCTTGGATATGATGACGGGGGAATAGAGTCTAAAATCAAAGAATAAACCAAGATCAGTGGGCTCGTGTATGTGTTAAGTGTTGGAAAGACCCCCTAGTTGCCCCTTTCACTCATTTGGCTGGATATCGATATCACTCCACCGTGATTACCATGTTTTTACCACATTTACCTGCATAAAGCTCGACCGTAACCATTCTGTTTCTGTCATGTTTGCCTGCATATGCCTTGAGGGGTCATATTGAAGGATAAGTTCAGGGTAATGCTTAACATGTCAGCTTTCGTTGTTTTGCGGACTTACATAAGGCAATCTCTTCTGCAGGATGTCTGTTCTTGTCATATTTACCGATATTTGTTCACATATCGCTCGACCGTGATCACCCTGCTTTCACCAGAGGAGTCTCATATAGCAGTACAAGATTACCCCCTAAAACCTATGTGATTGTGATGTAAAGGGCATCATCACGGGCCTGGCGGCAGAAGGCTATATGTAGTCCATGCCAGCAGTCGGTCAATATATGAGGGAATGGACTCGAGGCGTTACCCTGAACCCAGCCAATTTTATTCTTTTTCTTAAAAAAGTACTCGTATGCACATCCGTAGAGAACGCATGACGAGCCACCCGGAAGCCCGGGTGGATTCAAGGGTTGGCAAGTTAATCTGCCGCCCCGCGCAAAAAATAAGTACAAGGTAGACCAAGGAGATTCGTCAAAAAAACAAAAACAACTAACGGCTGCGGCAAGCCCTCGATATAGATAATGGAAAAACGCTTCTACGGTGTCCCAGCGTTCCTCTTCCCCTTCATCTTTCCTCTAAATTGGTCGGTCCAGCTGCTCCCAGAAGTATAAGGGGAGGGACAGTAGTTCCCTCCGCTGGTGTATGTGTCGTGGGCAATAGAATGTGATGTGTAAGCCGTCCTCTGTCGGGTGGCTGTAGTGCTGGCATGTGGGGGACTCAACCTTCAATATGGTGTAGAGCCAGCTGTTGAAAGGGCCTCTATTAGAGCGGACCCAAGCGTAGGCCGATAACGCTTGTCGATGCCATTCGGTCCTGCGTATGCCATGTCCGGGTTGTGAGCGCTGTTCTTTTCGTCTGGCCTTCGGCAGCATCCTGAGGCCAGATCTGGTGGCTGTGCCGGTGGTTACTGCGATCTGTCCTAGGAAGGGCTCAGGTTGCCCTGGCATCTGCTTTTTCGTTATCCGGTATGCAGGTGTGGCTTCTCACCTACGACCGCATGCGCCCTGGCTGCTAGGGCTATTTTATCCTGGTTTCTATGCCTGATAGCTGTGGGCTAAGTTGATGGCTGTCTGCTTGACCGCCATGGAGTCCGTAAGGAGAGCTACCATTAGTGTAACCCAGTCATCAATATGAGCGAAAATGGCCATCCTGTAGAAGCTGCCTTGTGTAAGCCCTGAAATAGCGACCGTCGTGGTCTAGGTTTGCCCACATATTCCCCTACCAGAGAGCCCTTCCATTCGGCTATTTTCGCACCTATCTGCCTTAATATGTATCACTCAACCGTGATGACCCTGTTTTTTCCATATTTGCTTGCATATCCCCTATTGGGGAGGCCCTCCATTCGGCCATTTTTGCGCATATTTGCCTTGATATCACTCAGCCGTAATGACTTTGTTATCATTTGTATATTCTCCTGGTGGGTGGGCCCTCTATTTTGCCATCTTCGCTTAGATTTATGACCGGGTTCAGGGTAACGCCTCCCCTCGTTTCTCACATATCAGCTCATATTTGCCGACTTGGCGCGGACTATAGCTTTCTGCCGACCAACGGCCAGGCCCCTGACGGTGCCCTTTCCACCAAAATTCCATAGGTTTTCAGGGGTGTTTTGTACTGTCATATGAGACTCCGTAATGGACAATACTATTTACACTTCTCCCCTACCGTCGCAGTAACCTTCGCTCGTACTTTCTCTAAATATTGACAATATTTCACCTTAACATCGGGGTGCCGGGAGAGGGATCGCTGTACCCAGTGTGCACCAGGAATGATTTTAGCTTGATTAGTATGGATTGGATTACATATACGAGCTTGTAGAATTAAGACTGCCATCGACACTGGCATTGGGTATGACTGGGAAGTAGAGGTCACTCATCCTCCAACACTAGTCAACTATCGCTTCCTCTTCACCAACAGTAAGGAGTTGTTGCCTTTGTCAAGCCTTAGATCACACTGCCTGTTGTACCCTTGCAATAACGTCGTAGAGTGGTAGCATTAACACCATATGATTGGCTTTTGGCTCTTTGGGGTGCTTGCAGGCGTAGCATACTGACCGTGCCAGCTATCATGCAGCTTGAGCTCTAGCTCTAATTTAGCTTTAGCTCCTTGATCTTTGATGTTTTTGGTGCCATGGTGTTGATATCGGTAGTGCTGAGATATTGGAGATATCCCTGCGGAGGCTGTGAAACTACGATCATCACGTGAGTGTCAATCTTTAAGCAGTTCGTTATACTAAGGAGGCATGAAAACTGCACCGTTTATGCAGTGAGGTAATCTAGTATCCTTCGCTGCATGTGTCCTTCAGGCTTGTTGAGCGGTCTGAGGCTGCTGGTAAGCATTGATAATCTACTCTGGTTTCGTAAACATGACTAAATATTGGAACTGTGGCTGGCACGGTGTCCTCACCTTGTGTGAGTATATAATCCCAGTAGAGGTCGCTGTGAGCCTGCAAATGAAATTATTCAAATATTTAATGACAGGACTTTAAATTCTGTAGTGGAAGACGAGCTCGCTCAAGTTACCCTGAACATTTGTGCATGCTAGGTGCTGGCGCCAAGATGCCGCCCTTCTGGAGGTAGCTTGTTCTGTACTCTCCGGATCTGACATCTCATCTCAGCACCCCCAACTACATGGAAGAGCAAACATCTTCCTCCCCCCATGAAACGCACACCTGCAAAATTGTTGCGATAGAATATGAAGACGGTACCAAGGCAAAAGGTAAACGAAAAGCTGAATGGCCTGAACGTGAGCTACAGGATGACAACCCCAATTGTGTAATTTGCCTGGACCTTATATCTGAGAAATGTGTCGCAACACCTTGTCGGCATTCATACGACTATGTGTGTATCTTGAACTGGCTAGAGTTGCGGCAGTCATGCCCGCTCTGCAATGCGCTCGTGGAGGGTCTTCTCGTACATACGAAAGATGGGAAGATACACAAGGTAAGCAGGTACATCCCGGGGGAAACATCGGATATGAAAAGGGGGAATTTATGTGCCTAACTGACGGATTTTCGTTCCGGCCTATCAGCATCATGTTGAAGCACCCCGCGCTGCTTCTGCACCAGTATCGAATGCTATTTCTAGCTCCGGGCTTCAACAAATTGTACTTCGAAATAGAACATTCTCCTCCCGGCGCTCTAGGCGACGGCGTTCCCCGCCCCCCATTTCAGAAGACACTGCGCTCCTTCGTAGGCGCTACGCCTATAAGCACAAGCTGCGCTCCCTGTACGTTGGGAGTAACCGAATGTCTCGATTTCGCAATGTCACCCCACGCGACTTTTGCAACGACGAGGAGCTAGTGTCTCGGGCAAGAATGTGGATTAGACGTGAGCTGAGGGTGTGGGAGTGGACGAGCGGGAATGCGGAGTTTCTGATTGAGTATGTGGTAGGGATATTGAAGAGCGTTGACTTGAGGGGAAGTGCTGGCCAGGCAGAGGAAATGGTATCGGAAGTTTTGGGAAAGGAAAATGCCCAAGTTTTCATACATGAGCTGAATGCTTTTGTGAGGTCGCCGTTTACGACTTTGCAGCCATTTGACAATTTTGTGCAGTATAAGGTGTGTCATCAGAAACAGTGGCTATGGGGAAGGTCACAATTACTGATTATGGCTCAGGTTCCTCTTCCAAGGTCTTTTGGTTCTAGTTCCTTAGGTGTAGGCGAAGGCCCCTCTGCGTCTACAGCAGCAGGCAGCCCTAATAGACCTTCACAGCCCGACTTTCGCCCTCGACCTGGGGCTCAGAAAGGTGGTGATTCTACAGGTAGTCGGTATGGAAGTTCCGGTAATAGAGGGGATCCACGGGATTGTGACCGTGGGAGATACTACAGTAGCCGGCAGGAGGGGGAAGGGGGCGCATAGATACCGGGATTTTGTTTATTCTTTGGCATGTTGCATATAGTTGGGTGCATTTAAGGCGCATAGTTACTGGGATGATGCACGTTCGAATTGGTACAAACATCACGTTCTTCAACATAGCGTTGCATTAGCAAGCAGACTATTGAAACTGAGACTCGCAGAAATAAGAATATGATTTAAAAAATCCGGTCGAGCATTCATATTGACTGATTGTTACGTGGATTATGCACACAAAGCTTTAAGTTATGTATGTATGTACAGTCGGTGTTATATTTTTTTTCGTTAGATAAAACAATGCGACCCTATACCTGCGCTATCAAGCGCAAGCTAATCCATTCACGTTCGCGAGTTCTCGCTACACGTCCTCCAAAGAGTTGAATCCTGCGGGACCTAGCAACGCATCCCAACGTGCAAAATACCCACCCCTACACCTTTAACCCGGTAATTACAGACAAGAACATAGGTCAATTTAATCATGCCAGCTTCAACTTCACGACCGTCCCGGCGGGCTGCGGCCCCGAAAAAAAAACCAGTGGTCGACTCGGAGAGCGAGCCTGAGGTGGAAGAGGAGGAGGTTGAGTTGGAGCCAGAGGTCGCGCCTACACCAAAGCGGGGAGGAAGAAGGGGTGCGAAGGCTGCAGTTACAGAGGCGGTCAACCCGACACCGACACCGGCTAAGGGGAAGGCCAATCAGAAAGGAAGGAGGACGAGTAAGGCAGCATCGGTGGAGCCGAAATTCGACGAAGAGGACGAGGAGACACCTGTGAAGGCGCCTTCGAGGCGGGGGAGGAGGGCTCCAGTGAAAAAGGCAAAATCACCGACACCGGAAGAGATCGAGGACGAGGAGCAGGAACAAGAAGCGCAGGATGAGGAGGAGGAAGACAAGGTAGAGGATGACAATATGGAGGAGGAGGAAGAGGGGGAAGAGGAAGAGGAAGAGGAAGAGGAAGAGGAAGAGGAGGAGGAGGAGGAGGAGGAGGAGGAGGAGGAGGAGGAGGAAGAGGTGGATAAGGAGGAAGAGGAAGAAGAAGAGGAAAAAGTCAAGAA
>Ga0307511_10003857_pt1 | contig 15329 bp, 16 predicted proteins | sample 13_EM_MG_FD_200266 | JGI IMG/M metagenome (GOLD analysis project Ga0307511, IMG submission 200266) | Populus trichocarpa ectomycorrhiza microbial communities from riparian zone in the Pacific Northwest, United States - 13_EM | ecosystem: Host-associated > Plants > Roots > Unclassified | place... | reverse complement strand
CTTTCCTTTCTTTTCCTCAGTTGATTGCCACGTCACTGAGGTTAGTGTTATGTTCCCTTCATTTATTTCCTCTTCATTCATCTTACAACTACTCTAGACGCTTTATCAGGTAGTTATAATGAATCCCTAGTTGATTGCCACGTCACTGAGACGCTTTATCAACCTTTTGTCCTACTTGTTAGTTTTGCTGCCTTCGGGAATCTCTCTCAACTCCGCGTTTTCCTCGTGGCCGTTATAGGATGGTTCTCCGGGTTGATCACATGGCTCTACGATAACTCCACTGATCCCGGAGCGCGGAATCTGCGATGGAACAAGGACCAGGGGCTCGTCGTCGCTCGGAAACTACTCGATTCGAAAAGACAGGAATTGAAGGATGGCACGGCGAGGAAAGATATTATGAGTTTGCTCGGTTTGTTGTTCCTCCCTCTCATTCGCTTCTGCCTGCTTTGTCGTTGAGAACTTCTCCACCCCAGTCAAGGCTAGTGATTCTCAGCGCCAGGACTGGAGATTGACCGATGAGGAGATATTCCCGCAAGTCCAGTGAGCATTCCTTCTGGGAGTCGCACGGGGTCCCCACGCTCACTGCCTGTAGGACGATCATGTTTGTTGGACACGAAACCACAGCGAAATCGGTTGGAATTTCATCCTCAGCTTTGCGCTCTTTGAACGTGGCACTTACAAATTTTCCAGCTGACCTTTGGACTTTGGGAGTTGGCCAAACACCGGGACTGCCAGGAGAGACTACGTGTAAAGATCAACCAGACTCTAACGAAGGTCAAGGCGAGAGGCGATGCTGATTTCACGGCCAATGACTTTGAGAGCATGCCGTATTTGGTGGCCGTTACAAAGGTCCGTTGGAATCAACCGCTCGTGTCCCAAAACGAGGACGAAATTCATTCAATCTTTGCATAGGAAATTTTGAGGGTCAACCCTATCTCCTTAGAAATATTCCGCTCGCCCGTAGAAGATGACGTCCTTCCGCTCACGAAACCGGTCGTTGGTAATTCTGGGAAGGTATATACCGAGTTGCACATCCCCAAAGGAACTCCTATCGGCATCTCGACGATCGGATATAGCTGGTATACCCACTTCGCTTGCCCCTCCACTCCCTCCGAAAGGATCTCATCTTTGTTTTCGTGGTAGGAACCAGGAGTTGTGGGGTCCGGACGCTTACCAGTTCCGACCGGAGCGGTGGTTCGAAATAAACGATCAAGTGGAATCGCCTGTTGGGGTGTACGGTAACCTGTAGGTCACGCATCAAGTTTCGGTAGAGCTCTTGAGTGTACTGATCACCCATTTACTCAGTTCTACGTTCTCCGGAGGTATTAGGAGCTGTATCGCGTGGCGGTTCGCGTGGGTCGTTCATCTTTATATCATTCGCTCTTCCCCCAGGACTGAAAACTGGCTTTTGGAAGCGTCGTCGAGATGCAAGCATTCCTGGTGACTCTCGTCCGAAAGTTCGACATCTCTCATGCGGACCACCAGCCGCAAATCAGGAGGGCAAGATCTGGAATGATGCTCCCCTTGGTCCTCGGAGAAGAGTACAAGGGCGCTCAGCTCCCTTTGAAGATTACGGCTATTAGGGAGGTGTAAATAATGTAAAGTGCCCGATTGGCTGTGCCAGAGAATGCTTTACCTACCGTACGAACCGGACTGCAAAGATTTTCTTCCGGTTATCAATGTGTTCCCTCTGATCTGATGTCTGTGGTCCCCGGACTCCCGTGACTCAATGTTCATTGGCCCTGGTTTACTCAGTCGAGCGACTCCATCGTGCGGGACGCATGGCTGTCCCCTGATACGCCGAACGCGATGGGATTTATTGCTTCGACTACACGCCAGTAAGGATAATATACCCACCTCCAACCATCAGCAAAACAGTCCGGAGTCGCTGTGGCGCTGTGAGTTACTGTGTCACAGGGGGGTGTCTCCGTGGCGATCGTTATGTAGCGTTTTTATGCGATCTTTTTGGCGGGCACAGCACCACAGCACCACAGCAATCGGATGGTTTTGCTGATGACGCTCCCCTCCGGGAGATGCGGACGCCTTCGATAGTATCGAGACGCCGCGTGGGATATTCAGGAGATTGCTATCAATGGGTATAACTCAGCACCGGGGTGTGTGGTTTACTTCGGCTCGAGTTGCCGCTCCCAGAGAAGGGCCAAAGAAGCAGAAACACAAAGCGAGGCGGGATAAAAGAGTCATCGAACGACTCCCTGGTTAACGAAGCTCACCGCGGTGAATTCTGCGGGACTCCGGGCATCCAAAGAATGCAACGACGGCGATAAGGGTCTTACGGCCTTACCTCGGCCACCGGGATCCTCGAAGCACTCCACAGTACCTGCGGGATTCATCTCATACAACGCACGGAGCCAGGTACCCAATCATCGAATATCGATCATGATCAACTGGAGCGGGAAGTCTCGATGAGGGACGTGATTGACAATCATGGATTTGGGAATGAATCCACGATCTTCGAACTGAATCGGATTGGATATTGATCATTGATCGTCAGTCAACAGACGTGGGGCAACGGTCCGGCGGCACAGCCAAGCACTGAGTTCTAAGGATTGAATCTCCCATTTGAGGTGGTTTGGTGGACATGACTACACCCGGAATCAGAAAACGAGTTAATACACGACGGGGAATCGGGTAGTGGCGATTATCGATGCGGGGGATGTTAGTTGAACCACCACGGGCATGTGACAGAAACTTCCAGCAGGGGGTGAAAAAAAAGGAAGGAACAATGTTTCGACTGTGATGGACTTGATGATTTTTGCGAGGGGGTAGGTATGTAAATAGAAAGCGATCCAAAACCTATAGTCCCTGCCAGTGGAACTTGTTACTACGGTATTGGATGGAAAGCTACGGCCCGACATCCAACCGATCGCTTCGCTCCCCCTTCAAATCTTGTATGATCCTCTCCGCCAACGGTTCGGCAGAGGCGGGGTTTTGGCCGGTGTACAGCTTACCGTCGACCACGACATGGGCCTGGAACAGCCCGGCGCAATCAAACGTTCCCCCAAGTTCGTTGATCTTGTCCTCCAAAAAGAAGTCAATATCCTAGGGTGATGGCGCTCATCAACGTCCATTCGCGTTGGCTCAAGTGGGCCACGTACCTCAAGTGGAAGGCCATGCGCCTGTTCCTCCGCATTGGAAAGTGAAGTAGCCTTCCTTCCCTCAAAGATAGATTTCCTGTTCGAATCTTTGGCTAGGATGAAGGCGCTAGAGGGTTCCGAATGAGCACCTCCAAATGGTCTGCGGTGAAACACAGTACTGACGCGGGTCCATGGCAGACACCAGCGACCAATGCGTCACTCTCCCAGAACTGCAGGGATCGGACACTCAATCGTCAGGATTCTAGAAACGGCCGGGATACACTGGAGCAGCCAAGGCTCACTGTTGAAACGAGCTCCGCGTTCACAGGATTGCTCGCTAGATCGACGACCGGTCCATGTCCTATAGAAACCCGGTGCTATTGGTCAGCAGCCGCTTTCACTGGGTCTAAGAAAGTGACCCTTACCCCCAACGTAGAAGACCGCCTGATACTCGCTCGGAACAACATCCGACAACGCTTTACAGTCTGCAAGCTTGCCGGCGACATCTGGATCTTGAAAGAACTGATCGGTTTCGTCGTCCTTGCGGCCCTGTGGGGGATCTTGAATCGTGAGTTAGTACCAGATCCGTAACCCGGAATGCGGATCCTATCCTGGGGGAAGTTTTCAAACGGACCTTGACACGGTTCTGGCTGGCGGGAGGGTGAGGGCCTTTGGGCGAAGCGAAATCGACATGGAATCCAGCTTGGACGAAAGAATAGTATGGCTAGGCCGTGGCAATCAGGGGTCAGACTCCAAACTGCAGGGCAGATAGGAAAGGAAACACCGACATGCGCTGCTTCCGGGGGGTAGTACCCTGCATTCTTTCCGGTCTCAGTCGTCGCGGCAGAAGTGAAAACCATCAAAACCTTGGTCATCTTTGGCTATCGATAGGAGAATCGGATGCGTATTTGTTGCGGGGGGGGGGGGGAGCGCGTCGCGGGGAGTGAACTCCCGTTTCTCCCGCCTAGGCTCTAATATACCCGTTGGGCGCGGTGCATGGCGCATAACCGCTAGTAGTGACCTGGTAATTGGCAACCAAAAGTTTCGTTAATCCCTGTTCCGTCCTTGAAAGTTTGAGTGCGGGTCATCATCGGATTGGCCTGGGGTGGGGTTCCTTGACTTCCTCTAGAACACACTTCGCGTATTCTCAGTTTTTTTTGTCATGGCGACTGGATAAACCCCCACGGATAAAATGACCCAGTAGCAATCGGTCCGTTGTATAGCCCAGACGAGACATTGTGGGTTGAATGCGGATAGGCTCGACGCTTTCGAGAAGATTCAGGGAGTCAGGTGACAGTCGACATCAGAACGACAACGAACGTGGACGCACCGGGTAAACCTGGATCCAATCCCCATAACCCACAGACAATCCTGCACAATTCAAGGAATGGTACTCGCGGAACTGGGAAGGTCGACTATTCAGCCGGCGGAGAGAAATGGTTTCTGAGTCGAGGTGTCTGTCGTCCCACGAGTTCTGTCTTCACGTGATACCATCCTCCTTGCTTCTGCGAGGATGCACGTACGATGTAGACGATGAGAGCGGGCGCCAAGAGCTTCCGGCGGGGATTGCTCGATCATCACGATCGCCGCCGCGGCTCTGGCCCTCCCTTCATCGGACTCGCGTTAAAACCGTCTCCATTGCCAAGGTATGCCGATAGCTTGCCATATTCTTTTCTGAATACGTAATTGAGTCCGTGCACGCCAACATTTGTTACATTCAAGGGGATTCATATATGTTCCTTTCAAACTGGATAAGACTTCGCCCGGCCGTGGTCCATGGTGCCAACCATACCTGTAGTAAATTTGGAGCCATCTGAATCATTCTGAGCCAGAGCTTTGAGGTAAGCCATCGCCGGTCCGTCTGGAACCGGTAATGTCGCGTACCAACCAGCAACCTTGCCGCTGTTGGTTGAGAATACAGGGACAAATATTTTACAAGTCCCTACCCTGGCGGAGAACATCGGTTCAGGACAAAGGTTCTCCCAGCTGACAGAACGTAAGTTTTCTACTTGCTCCGCAACCTCACCAGCTGCGGTTCAGAGAAGAGGAGACGGAAGTTGGATAGAGCTATTTCTGATGCGGTACCGTGCTGCTTTAGGAATCAAAGCGAAACCGGTCCCCCGAGTGGTCGGAACCAAGAACCTGCCCCCCGTCCAACAGAAGGTTATGGGAGCGGTCGCCCCGCAGATCCCCCAGGCAGGGGATCATAGGGGGAGGGTGCTCCTGTGGAGTGTCCGCTGCATATATGGAATGCACCGGAGGGACAACCGCATAGCCAAATAAAGACGCGAGCCCCTGAAACCGCCGGAGCACCGTGTTCCAGCTGATCATGGTTGACGCTCACTAGGCCAAATCTTCACCAGAAGTCATTATCGCTTACACCTGAGCCGCACTCTAACGGAAGATTTCCGGTTACCCAAGGTACGTGTTATAATGTTTGCAGTTCACGGTGGGCCCAAACCGTCCCATGGGAAATGACAGCCTAACAACCACGTGAGTAATCCCCAGTACATCTACCTCGGGGAGCGGGCGGAACTGGGCGATAACGGAATATTTCGCAATTGCGAGGATCAACCTGGATACGTAGGGGCTCCTACGGTCGATTCGCTGCCCGAGGAGGTCCGACGAGACCACAAATGGCACTAAAGAGCCGCCCAGTTCCTTGGAGCTACCCCGGAACCAATACCTACACGTCATGGTCGAGTTCTCTCGCTCCCTTACCTGATCCAGAAGATGCGTGAATGAAACTGGCACTCCCACGACAGTTACAAACCATCTTCTGGACAATTGAGGTACACCGGCATCGGATTAATTACTCGGTACTTTACCGTGCAGTCCCCTAACACCCTCAGACAACGCCTTTGAAACAATGCGTCTTTTCTCCCGCTTCCGCCATTTCTCTGCATGTTTTGTCACTGCACACTGTGGGCCATTTCAACGAGGGCTCTAGTGTTTAGGTTTATTTTCATTCAATATCGCCGGGTGGCACGCAAATTTTATCGTAGCGGTATGGATGCCTAACAGACTGGTATTTGTCTCTCACCGAGGCCATATCCTACTGTGAATTGGGAGAAAACCGACGACGGTACCTGACCGCGCAAGGTCCTCGTGGGCGCACGAACAGGGTCTGTTGGCGCATAATCAGAACCACCACGTCTCGTGTTGGGGAGGCCGGAGAACTCACGCTATAATCGCTGGTGGGCACCTCGTCGAGCTGGAACTCAAGGTTCCGGAAGAGGGTGACCAGAATGCATCCGACTTGGAGGTAAGCAAACTGAAGGATTCCTGAGCCTCCCGTGAAGCTTCAATATCAGGGCGGAAAATCTCACGTGCTCGCCGATACAACGATGCCTTCCAGCGCCGAACGGTTGGTACACGCTCTCGGTTCCTTTACTGATGGACCAATAACCATAGTCTACCTTCTCTCCGGCAAGGTATCCCTGGAGGGCTCGAGCAGCCTCGCCATTAGGATCAATCCAGCGGTATGGGTCCCATTCCGCATGGTTCTTCCAGATTTTCCTGGCTGAGTGAATGCTGGGGAGGCGACGGCGGTGTGACCCTTGGGGATTATATATTGGCCGCCTCCCAAAGGGGTACCTGGAAAGGGCACGAGGGACGACGACGTCGGAGATGACTGTGCGCTGTGCTGAGGTGAGAGACCCGAAGGGAAATTGTCATGAGAAAAGACGTACCATGATTGTATGGATGGGTGGATGGATACGCAGAGTTTCACGAATGATACCGTCGAGAACAGGGAGTTCCTTCATTTCTTCGTACGTCATGGAACGAAGCGTTCCGTCGGGCTATGGAAACTAGGCGGAAACCATACGCAATGGCAGGGCGGTTAGCCAGGTGTAACACAGCCCAAGTGACACTTGAAGAGCTCGTATGTTGACCGGCCATAAGGAGGGCGGTGAGCATATGGGCGACCTCCCGGTCAGTGATAGCACGCCCGTCCTTGTACTTCTGGCCACAAAGAGCAGCCATCATGTCGTGTTCGTCCTGGGAATGGTCAGGGGTGTGGGCCATCGGTGGGATAAATGAACTCACGACCCTATTCTCGGCCCTACGTCTCTGGATGATGTTCACGTAGAAGTCACTCATAGCCTTCTGGGTTGCATCGCGACGGCGATAACTTGGCAGGGGGAGGTTGGGCATTAACCAGTTGATGGGGGTGAAGCCCCCACCCAGATCGTGGTAAAGATCGGCGAAATTCTTGTCCAAAGCGGCTCGAACTTCGGAGCCTTGAAGTGTGCGGGATGCAGTGAAGATGGCCATCTCTGAACAGGTTTTGAAAGCCTGGAATGATCCCCATTCTATTGATTCCTTGTCCTGGAAAACGGAGAAGGCGGGATCATCGTTGATGAAATGGGTTATCTCAGCCTCGGTCATTCGCACATAAGCCCTGAAGTTGTCAGTCGGGAGACCGAACTAGACAAACTTTTTCTGCTCCATGAAGACGTGGTTGGGGCAGTCGTAGACCACACCAGGGCCGAAAACAGGAGTGGTGAGCGCCTGTCAGTATCGCATGAAAACCAGAGGCTGGAGTGGAGGTCGTTGCAGCGCACGAACCGTATAGGCCTCTTCAGCAGACACTTCTGAGAGTTTACCACCAAGGATAAGGTTACTACCCTTGGGTCCAAGAGCGACAGTCATACGGCGGCCGAGTAGAACGAAGGTGAACACATTTCCGTACTGAGAGAGAAGTGAGTTGGGATTATGACATATGGTTCGGGGTTCGTTACAACCCACCTTCTCGCGGCACCGGTCAAAGAACCTCATAGGGTCCGTTCCATACTCGACAGCGGAGCCTATAATGGGTATCCAATAGAAAACAACTGGAGGGAGACTCCTGTCACGAGGCAGAAACTAGAAGATGGTGTGTGAGATGATGACCACCAGGGCCCAGGGCGGGGCGTGCATACAAGCTGGCTGAGTACGTGAAGGATTACGGCCACCGCCGGAAACGCTGTGAGGGCGGCAGCGAGTTTGACGTAGCTGACGTCCACAAAACCGGGGAGAGATCCCCTAAGGAGGTTGTGATCGTAAAGTTTCCTGCCATTGTGGGGAGGATGAGAACAAGCTGACATGTCCCAAAGACAAGACGTATAAAACCAAAGAAACCGCTGTTGCTTCCCACACACGCTGAAAAAACCACCCCGCGGACGAAGCGTAGATCACAGGCGTCAGTTCCGCCCGTTCCAATGGCATCTTTTACTTTTATCTTCGAATCTAAAAATTTACGTTGCAAAAGCAGCCTTACCAATCGCGCAAGATGCGGTTGGCCGTCGCTCCCTTCTAGTGTACACGTCCCGGCTCAAATACAGACTATCGGGGAAACACCTTTCAAATCCAGGGCTGAGAAGAGGGGGGAGATCTCTTTCGTCTTGAACGCAGGGTAGAGGAGTGGCTGAAGAACAACACGCCATTCGACGCTACAGCTAAAAAGAGGGGGGGGTGGCTGTCGCCCTGGAAGTGAGATAGAAGGATGAGGAGAGAACTTGCGCCTAGAGCTAACACTGTGGGGTACTACAGAGCCCTACATTCGTCCTAACGTAGTTACCACTGAGAAGACTCCCGCAGGGGTGCGCTCAAGGTGTTTATTGGTATCACCAATACGCGGGAAGGCGCAGGCCAAGCAGTTGTAGTGCCCGGGACGGGAGCAATTCCAGAGCCAGCGTGATCCGTGATCCAGCGATCAACCACCTCCTTCCGTACTTCCGAAACACTCTGACCCGTTGTGTTGTGTGAACGGTGGACTCGTCTACCTCTCGGAAACTGTCTTGCACCACGTTGGAGTGATCGCCTACAGCATACATCCTCCCAGGTGGTCGAGGTTCTCTGTAGCATCCATCGTCACGCTCCCTTGGGGAACAGTTTATGGGTTTTAATGCGTGTGTTCCTCGTCGGTGCTCCAATCCATTATCGAAGACGATTCAGCTCATCGACATATCGCTATCTCTGTCCTAGCGACCCGTGACATCAACCGTCTTATCCGGCTATCAACCGCCACCTAGGAGACCCGTGGACCCGCATGCCCTTCGATCGGGCTAATCTTTCAGTAGGCCTAATAACCCAATCACTCCGTGGTAGCATTCAATCTGACGGAGAGTCGGTAGTATTGAGTTTCCGTATTTGGAGACGTTCATGCTTCCTTCCTACCGTTGGAGTACGCTCCATTTGCTATAAGTGACCGGTCCTTCCTGGAGAGTTCGCCCAGTGTGCTCGTTCTGTATGTGATCAATGGGATCCAACGCTCCGACGGCGCCCCGCCATCCCCCCAGGAATAGTATTTCATGACGTTGCTACGCACTCATGTAAACAATTCTGACTTCAACAGGTGGACCCAATGGAGGGCCGGCCAAAAAAAACTTCGGGCCGTTACGAGTGCGGGGTCCGGAGGTCGGTTATAAGAACCTCGGTTCTCCCCATAGCGGAAGTTTGAAGGACGAACTTCCATAATGCATCAGCTTGGAGCACTCGTGGCTTGTGTTGCGGTCTTCGTGTATACCTTTCTTCGAAGGCACAGGAGACTTTCTACCATCAAGGATGTACCAGGGCCGGAGAACCCATCTTGGATTTTCGGTATGTCCCGGATGACCGACCTGACCTCCTTCACCTCCTTCCGGACTAGTCCGGTAGTGCTGAACGTGGAAACATTTAAGGACACCAGTGGTATCTCCAGGCCGGGGAAGCTGGAGCAGCGGATAAAAGATTCCTCGAGGATTTCGGGAATATCGCTCGTTGGAACGGTCCCTTTGGGGTACGTCCCGCCTCTTATCAAACACCCGTCGGTGTATTGTATTCGAGCTCCCGACTGAAATGATCGGTATGCTATGCGTGCAGGAGGATCACTTGTGGATTGCGGACCCGAAGGCTATCAATCACATCCTTCAGAAATCCGGTTATTTGTATGCGAAGCCAAGCAACACCAGGGAACAGGTAGCGTTGTTGGCCGATCGTGACGGTATTGCTTCGGCAGAGGGTGGGTCGCCCATCAAGATCAGTCCTTTCCTACCTCTAGCTCGTCTAACAATCCCGGAGGTGACGCACACAAGCGCCACAGGCGGGTGATAGCTCCAGCGTTCAGTCTCGTCGGGACGAAGGGTTTTGTACCATATTTCATGGACGCTGCTACTAAGGTATGCGGACTTCGTTCGTACCTGCCCTTGAAGGCTGACTCGGGCCTTGCCATCAGATGGCAGACAAGTGGGGCGACATCATTGCCCACGGCGAGTCCGGATACTCAGCAGTCATCGACGTGAACATGTGGTTTGGGAAGGCTACTCTTGATGTGTATGTCCTGGCTTCAGCGCCCGTAGGCGACGGCCTGACCGTAAACTTGTCTCCCAAAAGGATTGGTGCTGGAGCTTTCGACTACGATTTTGGCGCTCTAGATGATGCGGACAACCCGCTGACCAAATCTTACACGAATGTAATGTACGACTGCCAATGTTTGACATCCGCAGTCCAAGGTTCCTGCCATGCTGACCGTTTGCCCCGTTCGCCAGTTTTACGTCCTTCGGGATTCCATCCCAATTATTTCTCCTGTTCATGTCCATTGTGGGGTGGTTCCCGGGATTGCTCACGTGGTTATGCGACAAGTCGAGTGATCCTGGGATGCAGAATCTCCGATGGAACAAGGACGAGGCGCATAAGGTCGCCCGGGAACTGCTCGATTCGAAGAGGCGAGAGTTGAGGGTCGGTACGCCGAGGAAAGACCTCATGAGTTTTCTCGGTTTGTCCCCCCTCCCTTGCTCCTGTTCGTGTTGTCGTTAAGCGCCTCCATCGCCCAGTAAACGCAAACGATTCTCAGCGCGAGGACTGGAGATTGACCGATGAGGAGGTCATTTCGCAAGTGCGGTGAGAATTGTTCTGAGCGTTACCCTGAGGTCCGCGCTCACCATCTGTAGGTCGTTCATGCTGGCTGGGCACGAAACCACGGCGAGAGCGGTTCGGGCCTTTTCTCCAGCGGCGTTCTATTTTAACCTGTCCCCGAATTCTCCAGTTGACCTTTGGACTTTGGGAGCTAGCCAAGCACCAGGATTGCCAGGAGAAACTTCGGAAAGAGATCAAGGAAACCCTGGAGAAAGTCAGGGCGAGAGGTGATACTGATTTCACGGCCAACGACTTTGAGAGTATGCCGTATCTGGTGGCCATAACGAAGGTTCGTCTGAATCATTTGTGCGTTTCTTTAAACGAGGTCGTAACTCACAAGCTTGCCCAGGAAACTCTGAGAATTCACCCCATCATTGTAGAAGTGACGCGCACCCCCATAGAAGATGACGTTCTACCTCTCACGAAACCGATCGTTGGCACTTCCGGGAGGGTGTATACGGAAATACCCATTCCCAAAGGAACGATTGTCACTCTCTCAGCGTTTGGATACAACTTGTACAATCAATTTTGCTCCGCCTCCACCGCTTTCTCGACGTGGTGCTCACACCATTGTTCTATGACAGGAACCAGGATTTGTGGGGCTCCGACGCTCACGAGTTCCGACCGGAGCGTTGGTTCAAAATGAATGAGCAAGTGGAATCGCCCGTTGGGGTGTATGCAAACCTGTACAGTCACGCATTGATTCCGATGGTGTCATTGGGTATTGATTTCCCATCCATTCAGCGTTACGTTCTCCGGAGGTGTCAGGGGTTGTCTCGGGTGGCGGTTCGCGTACGTTGACCACCTTTCATATTATTTCTTCTCCCGGGGTGCTGAAAACCGGCTTTTGAGTAGTGTTATCGAAATCCAGGCTTTCTTAGTGACTCTACTCCAAAAGTTCAACATCTCCCATGCGGACCATCAACCACAAATTAGGAGGACAAGAGCCGGGATGGAGGCCCCTTTGGTCCTCGGAGAGGAGCACAAAGGCACGCAGCTCCCTTTGAAGATCACAGCTATTAGGGATGCATAGATTCTGTAGATAACCCGATAGATTGTCTCGGAGACATGCCTGACATGTCGCCGTACGGGCTGTGGTGTAGAAATAATCATCATCCACTCGCAAGATGCCTGGAACTGTCGCCGCATCCGAGTTTTATTTTCCCACGATCGACTAGTAGCAGGGCTGATTTCGGCTGTTGGCATCGTCCGCCGACGCTCTTATTTCTTCCACCATCTCTCCGCTTTACATACTAGTTTTTGTCCGTGACGCGTAACGGCTTTCTCCTGGCCATGGCTGAGCATAGATCCTCCCGGGACGGGAGTGCCGTGCTTGGACCTGCAGTACCAAGGTCGTCATGCCACCTTGGGTTAAGCTACCCGTCCCCACGTCCACGTATATGCCCTACTATGCCCCCGCCAATTCCGGCCTTGGATTTCCGAACTGCACCGGGGGAGATCGTCGGTAGGTGGTTACTGGTAGCCGCTCACCGAAACCACACTTGTTTGAGGGCCCATAATGAAAAGACTAATCAGGCAAAGGTCCGAAAACCACAACCGTCAGGACGGTCTCAAAGGTAGGAATAGAACAGGACAGCCGCACTCACTGTAATCAACCCTCCTACACGACACCATAGGGAGCGAAAGGGTAACGTGGGTTGACCTCCGTTCGTCTTTGGAGTACATCGGGAGGGGGGGGGAGGGGTTGAAGGGAAGGCGTTGACCAGCTTTGGACTAAATATCAGGATGATCATTGCTTGGAAAGATAAATGGGCGCAGCCCCTGGACGCTGGACGGGTCAAGTATGCGGAACCGCTATCGGTGGATTTTAGTATAGCTGATTGAGGTCGTGTTGGGGGAACGCGAAGAAGTGGCCCACATATGGCATCCCAAACAGCTGAGGAAAAAATATCGAAAGCGCGGGTCATTATTTTTCCCTCTCCTTCCCCTTATACCTGGGCAAAGAATTCGGAGACAGGCTGGCTCTCGTGGAGGGTCTGGGAAGGTCAGGTGGAAAGCGCATGAAGGGAAGTGGTGGGATGGTTTCCTGACCAGCTGTTGGGAGAGGGTGTGCGATCCGATACGTTGGAGGAAGGCGGTGAACTGGGGAGGATCATGTGGTACTTCGTTGTATGTATGAGAGGTACAGAAGAGGTTCTCGATCTATGGTCGGACGGGAGGGTTCACTCGCGGTGGTCTAGCCTGGCGCTGCCGTGTCGTGTCTTGAGGTTTGGACAGCCTCAGCTCGTACCGTAGACCGCAGTGCTTACCAGAACCAGGACAGCATCCACGAGATATTCGCGGTGTCGACAAAGCACGATGGTCCTATGTCCAAGTCAGAGTCGTCAAACGTGTTCGCACCCAAAACATCGACGGAGGCGCACCTCAAGAGATTCGGTCGTTTCAACTCGACCGCTTGCAACCTTCTCAATCCACTCATTGACCTCCGGATCTACCCCAGAACCACCTGAGCTACCCGCGACCAAAGCGGCGAAGGGTTCTTTGAGGGGAAGGCGGTTTCGCGATTGCGTCAGAGGACGTTGACCGCAATTCGGAAAATAGAGACAAGCAAGGTCTACCTTGAACGCACGATTCTCTGTTATAGGGCAAGGTCGAGAAGAAGTCTGACATTTGACCAGACGACGGGGCGCGGTTTCTGGTGTAAAATGGGAGCTCTTGCACGCGGTGAGACGAAGGTGTTCGGAATTATTGATGCAGGATCCTGCCGATACTGGGTTCATCGCTCAACTTCCAGAGTGCCGAATGAAATCGCGTCGGATCTTGTCTGCGCGGCGTAAACGTGCACGGGCTGTGTTTGTGGTTAAACTTTGGAAGGCGGGGTCCATGGAGCGCCCAGGGAATGGAACACGGCTCGCGCGAGTGAAGGGTTCGTGGAGACGGAAGCAGTGGGCTTGACCGGGAAGGAATAGGCGTCGCCGATCGGAAAGCTCCGCAGGAGTGCGATGCGCTGGCTTCGTTCATGCTAGCTACATCATGTTACAACTGGTTACCCACGGACTCTTCGACCATACAACAATCGACGACGTTCTCAAAACCTGCTGCATCGCCTGTAAACCTTCAAACGATGAACCATTCCTGTCTCGACGCTAAGCAGCTCGCGATCCGCCGCCAGACCCACCCCACCGTTCAAGGGATACCTCCGTCATCAATAGTCCATCCAGGGACATCATGGAGTTCTTCGTCTAGTCGGGAGTCATCCCTCTCGTCCACAAGCCACGGCCATTCGATACGTACCCCGATCACTTCGCCGTTTTGACCGGGTAGTTGATCTGGAACTGTTGAGCTGGCACGACTCAGTACATTTGAATACGACGTTCTAGTGTTTTCTGTGTTCAGATGCGTCCTCCTTAAGGAGTTGAGCTCAAACTCGTTCGGATGCAAGGAAGCGTGCTGGATCGTCGAGTTCTTTCAGCCTCAGGGCGTTGTCCAAGGGCTCATCCTATTCCTTCCCGTCTGAAGAGCAGCAACAGTTCCAATCACAACAACGAGCCTCCTACGAATTCTGATCGGACGACAGTCACACCACATGACAGACGGGTTTGGACGGACCGCCGACGACAACCGCTCTCTTCTATCTTCCTTCAATCTCCCCAGGTCCGATCCCAAGGGAAAATAAACGACCGCCTCATCCAAGTTTTCCACTCGACATATTTCTCCGCGACCCAGCCCAGCGCGCCCAGTTCCCCCAATTGTTCACGCTTCCGCCGTCCGAACCCAAGATTCACTGAACTTAGCCCCAGTTACACCCACTCGCCCAACAGCGAAGAACGATGCATATCTTCCCTTCCAACCTATGGCCGTGCTCGACTTGCTGGCTGACGATTTCCCACTATCCCTCCCCCAACCAAATCCGAAGGCGAAACGAGTGCGAACAATGTCAACGCACAAATTCCCTCGCTTCCCACAACGTCACGGAGGAGGATTAGTTAAATTGCGTGATCCACCCCATTTCACTGTTCAGACGATCCTGATGAGATACTCATCTCCGTAGGTCCTGGCTGACCCCAAATCTGTTGTCACCTCAAATCCGGGCTAAACTCGGAAGGCGTTCCTGTTCAAAAGCACGTCTTCCATTCCAACCGGTTCGCTCCCAATCACAAATACTTACCGCAGATATTCAGATCTCAACGGCGGACCAGGTGAACGAGACCAAAAACGAGCCATCCGTCACATCAAATCATGAAACACTGTAAGTTTATCTTAGTTTAACTTGCATTTGTGGCCACGGAAGTGGCACACTACGAAGCCCGATACTCTCGCCAAATCTTGTGATTACTGCTGACGATAACCGGTGGGATACAATTCGGGGTTTGAACCCGTTTGGACTCGTCGACC
>Ga0307511_10003856_pt1 | contig 15334 bp, 11 predicted proteins | sample 13_EM_MG_FD_200266 | JGI IMG/M metagenome (GOLD analysis project Ga0307511, IMG submission 200266) | Populus trichocarpa ectomycorrhiza microbial communities from riparian zone in the Pacific Northwest, United States - 13_EM | ecosystem: Host-associated > Plants > Roots > Unclassified | place... | reverse complement strand
TAGTTTCTTGTTTTAAAATTGATAAAAAAAAAAAACAAAAGGTCACCTCACCATATACTTTCACTCATTTTAATTTTCTCAACACAAGAAAACAAACCATTCATCTCCTAAAAACCCCAAAGAATCGCAAAATTCAAAAAGTAAGATATTTTAAACTCACATCAAAATAATATATGTTTTCAAAACTAGAAAGGATCAAGAGTCTAAAAGTCACTATGAATAGAGATTATCTCACTCAAACCAAACAAGAAAATAAAAAAGGCTTTTAAAAAACCATGTTTAGTTAAGTCACTGCCAAAAACATATTTTGAAAGGAATGGAAAAAATACAAGGAGGCAGTTTCAGCTATAAAAGCAGTTTAATCTACTCATGACAGTTAAAAAAAGACAAGGGAGCTACTTTGATTTAAACCCTTTTAGACGATTAGTGTTATGCACTTGGATGCACAAGATTGTCTCCTTAAATCAACCTACAAGCCATAAATTTTCATCCGATAAATGGGTCACTAAAGGCGTTGTAAAAGTTATGAAAAGACTTATATAGGCCGACTCAGGTAGATTTGAAGCAAAATGATCAAGATGGCTCAAGGGGTTGAAAAGAAGAGGGGGTTTATATTTCAATACAGGTGAAAAAAGCACACATAAACATTATATAATATTTTAGGAGTTTTACAAAGAAGATTCGTTGAAAACAGCCTGAAAGGTATAATAAATGTTAACCATCAAAAATCCAATCTGAGTTGATCCTAACATGACTAAAAGTCCAACATGGATAACCCAAAAAAATTAAAAGAAGGATCACCTCAGAATAAATCCAAAGCATCTCCTTAGAAAAATCCAAGACACCATTAAAAAAGCAACATCAATCAAAATCAATCATTTCACTCGTGAATAAAAATCCTAGATATTTTTCACATAACTGGCAAGTAGCCGAAATAACAATATCATTTTTAAAAACAAAGAGAAAACTCTTGATTTGTAAAATAATTGACTTTGAAAAATTTACAAGGATAACAACATCTTGATTTGTTAATATAAAAAATCCTTAGTGGATTTTTCTCCCAACCTGCGAAGGCTTTCACACCTTTTCTTTTCTTTACAAAATTACTTCTAAAGTTCTTTATAAGACTTTTTATAATAAGTATTGTAAAGAGGGGGCAACTATCATAACCCAATTTTAGATCCTTCAAATTTCTTTTATGTAAAAATATTTTCTCTGTTTGAAATATTCAAAAATGAAAAAAAGTCAAAAAAATAAAAAAAATACTTAATTGTATAAATTAGAAGTTGAAGGGCCAAATAGCAAAGGTTGGGAACTCAATTACAATAATGAAGGGCCTAATTAAAGAAAAAAAATGATAATTTAGGAACAAATCGAAGAAAGATATTGAAGACTGAGGTGGACTTGCAAAATAATTAAGTTCAGGGACTTAATTGAACTTTTGATGGGCCTAATTGATTTAACCAAAATCTTAATCGAAAGCAAAATTAAGTTTAAAAGTCAATATTATCAAAATTTGAAAAATTAATTAAATTCAAAGACTTAACTAAATTTTTAATGGGTTTAATTGGCTTAGTTAATGATTTAATTGAAGGAAAATTAAGTCTGGAAGCCTAGTTCATGTCAAATAACAAGAACTAGAAGTTATAGGGACCAATTTTGAATCTTAATAAGTTAATTGGTCAATTCAGGGGCTTAATTGTGAATAAAAAAAAGTTTAAAGGCATTGGCTTGAGTGAAAAAATTCAAAACCAAGAACTAAGATGCAAAAGGCGCATACATTTAGGGACTTAAATTGTCTGAATTAAGGGTCAAATTGAAACAAATTAAAAGTTTAATGGCCGGGGACTAAATTGTACAATTTGGAAACCAATGATCAATTTATAAAAGGCGTTGAAATCTGAGGGTCCAAATAAAAAACGTCAAGGTTAAAATTGCAAATATTCTAAAAGTTTAAGGCTAATAGAAGATGCAATTGCAAGATTACGAAGATTAGGTACTTAAATTGAATTGGAAAAGGTTAGCCCTAATTGATTAACTAAACGGTGTTGTTTTATGAATAATGAGAATAAATGAAAAAAACAAAAGAAACGACATCGTTTTGGTTTTGCACCACCATTTATCATCTTTTTTTTAGTTGCCTTCTAATGAAAAATGAAGGAAGTGTGGTCCAGGTCACCATTCTAGACTCTTCTCCATTCTTTCCCTTCATGAAATTATGACCACAAGCTTCTCCAATCAACGAAACAAGTTTACTCTTCATGATCTAAACACTCTCATCCTCTTCCTTTACCTCCAAGACTTCCCAAATATCCCATCCAAACACATACTCAGTTGTCCCAACCTACAAGGATGTTTGAGTCCTTGCACTGCCAGCTAACAAATAGGATGGACAATTATCCTCTTGTGGATCAAATGACCAAAATCTCTTGCCCAACATCAAAGTAAATGATTCAACCAACTAGCCAGCTTTAGACCCTTCTCTTTTGGCTATAAAAATCCCTTAAAAAGGAAGAAAAGAAAAGAAAAGAAAAGGAGGGAGACAAGAGAAAGCGACTATTATCAACAAAACCCTTTCATCCTCTTAAACCTCCCATACAAACAAGACACCCCTTATATCTTTGAACCCCAAGCTATCATTCTGTTTTCATTTACCAAATTCCAAACCTTAACAACTCTTTAATCACTAGGAGGTCTAAACAATGAAGGGGTCATCAGACTAACATTTTATGTCATCTTGAATCCATGATTACCAGCAAAGATCCAATATGTTACCTATAAGAGAAACAACACCACGACATGATTAAGGTTTCTAGATTTTCTTTATTTTTCAAATCATTTTTGCTTACTGGTTTTCTGTTACATTGTGAGAGTATATATACAGAGATGCAAAATATCTATTTACAGGAATTCCATGATTCTAGCCTTTTGACATATTTGTTATTATGGCTTGATTTCTATAATTCTAACTCTTTGACAGATTGGCTATTATAGCTTGATTATCTCTTGTTGATGAGATGGTTGTAACCGAAAGACTGATGGCATGATCAGTGGCTAGATTCTTTACAGCTTGATTTTCTCTTACTGATGGAACAGTTGTCACCGAAGGAGCATGATCAGTGGCTGAATTCTTTACATGCCCCCTCAAGATGGGCTCACCATCGGTGATGTTGATCTTGGTTCGCAAATGGGTGAATCTTATGCAAGGTAGTGCTTTAGTCAGAAGATCTGCTAGTTGGTCGTGAGAGGATACATGATGAACCTGAAGAAGACCTTTTGTAACATAGTCACGTACAAAATACAAGTCAATAACAATGTATTTCATTCTGGAATGATGAACATGATTATGGCTGAGTTGTGTGGCGCCCACATTATCATAGAGAATTTTAGGAATGTGTGGAACAACCAGGTTGAGTTCTCGAAATAATGAAGAGAGTTAACCAAGTTCTGATGTAGTGGTAGCTAAGGCTCTATATTATGTTTTTGTTAAGGAGCAAGTAACTGCACGCTGCTTCCTTGTGCTCCACGAGATTGGATTTGATCCTAGGAAAACAATGTAAGCACTGGTGGATATACAATCATCTACATTTCCTGCCCGGTCATCTACATCAGCATCTAAGTATGCTATGAGGGAAATTGATGAAGAATATCTAAGGTGAAGACCATGATACAAGGTGCCTTTTAGGTAACGAAGGAGTCGCTTGACAACAGACCAGTGAGAGTGGGTTAGTTTATGCATAAATTGTGCTAGGTGATTAATAGGTAAAGATATATCAGGTCGTGTAAGAGAGAGGTATTGAAGGGCACCAATGACACTCTTGAAAATGGTGGAATTAGTGGCAACAAACCCATCATGAAGTTGCAAAGTTTCTGATGTGAAAAGAGGTATGTGGGTTGGTTTAGCTCCATTAAGTTGGTAACGAGATAGTAGATCATAGATGTAGCTGTGTTAACTTAAAAATAAGCCTGTGTTGGTGGGGATCACCTCAACACCAAGGAAATAATGCAAGTTGCCGAGATCTTTGAGATTGAATTGATGCCCTAGGGATTGAATGATAGTATCTAGTTTAGTGGAGTTGTTTCCTGTGATTATAAGACCATCAACATAAACCAAACAATAAGCAATACTGCATTCACGATGATATATAAAGAGTGATGGATTTGCCTTAGATTGTGTGAAGCCAAGAGAGTGAAGTCCTCTGCTGAGAGTTTGATACCAGGCACGAGGTGCCTGTTTTAGGCCATATAAAGATTGGTGAAGTTTGTAGATGTAATGAGGTTTGTCAGCATCAATGAAGCCTTGTGGTTGTTGCATATAAACATCATCATCTAGGGTGCCATAAAGAAAAGCATTGTTTATATCAAGTTGTCGAAGTGGCCAGTTGTGGGATGTGTCTAGTGATAAGATGGTTCTGATGGTGGTAGGTTTGATGACAAGAGAGACGGTTTCATGATAATTAATCCCATATTGTTTGATGGAATCCTTTGGCCACTAACCTGACTTTGTACGTGGCTATTGAACCATTTGGATGCCTCTTAATTTTGAAAACCCACTTGCAGCCAATAGGATGAATGTGAGGAGAGGGTGAAATCAGTTCCCAAATACCATGTTTCACTAAGGCATTGAATTCTTCACTCATGGCATGCCTCCAGTGATGACTCTTTAGTGCTTCACGCATATTAGTCAGAATAAGGGAGTCTGGTAAAGGATGTTTAGTAGCAATATAAAGCTTTTTTGATTTGTGAATGTGATTCATACCTCTAGTGATTATGGAATGAGTGTGTTGATCCAAGGAGGAACTCGGTTGGGGGGCTGTAATGGACAAGGATGTTGTTGGAGCAGTTGTATCCACGGATGGAGAGGAGATATCTGAAGATAAAGTTTATAGAGTAGGAGTGGCATTGGAAGTAGTAGTGATAACATTGGGATTAATGGTGGTGTGTAATGGCAGAGTAAGGGGGCCAGGGCTGAAAGTATTGTAATGGTTAATTGTGTTGTCTGATTGAGGCTTTGGTAAGGGAGATGTGGATGGAAATTATGCTTCATTGAAGGAGACATGTCAAGATATGTAGGTGCGATATGTTTGAGGATCTAAGCACAATTATGCACTTTGAGAGGTAGAACATCCCACAAAGATACATGGTTTTGATTATGGTTATGCTTTGTGAGAATTAAATGGTTTTATCCATGGGTAGCATAGGCAACCGAAGATCCTTATTATAATTTGGTGATTTGTTAAATAAGCGTTCAAAGGGGGATTTGTTATAGAGGATGGGTGTAGGAAGTCTGTTGATAAGGTAAACTATTGTTTGAAAGGAAAGACTAGAATTTTTGGGGTAGATTTGCTTGGGTAAGTAGTGTCATTCATGTTTCAACAATTTGATGATGTCAATGTTCAGAAATACCATTGTGCTGAGGAGTGTGTGAGGGAGTAGTGAGATGGCTGATGCCATGTTTATTTAGGTGAGGTTTTAAGATTATGTATTCACCACCATTGTTTGATTAAAGGTGTGTGATTTTAAACTTCAATTTCTTTTCAAGTAAAACATACAGCCGTGGAAAGATTATGGTAATATCGGATTTGAGAGTCATGGGAAAAAGCCAACAATAGCGTGTGTAATGGTCAATAAAGATGGCATTGTATTTAAAGCCTTTGTAGGAGGAAGTGAAAAGTTGAGGGGTGAGATTATAAGAAATGAAAAGATGTATAACTTATTTATAAGAAGAAAAAGATGTAGGGGCAAAAATAATACACTTAAAGGAAATGGGGCCTAAGTGCAAATGAGAGAAATTATGGAGTATAAATACTCCTCTCCTCACAAAAAATCTACATCAACCATAAGGAAAAGGGAGAGAGTTTTTGAATTTGTTCTTGCCAAATCAAGAGAGAAACACCAAAATTTCAAGAGCTCATCCAAGATTAAGGGTTTATTAGTAGAATAAACACTTATGGGCAAATGATTAACAAGAAAATTTGAACAAGGAGAGAAAAGGGAGGGCTGACTGTCATTAGAAAAGAGGGAATAAAAAATTTTCGACTAGTTGAAGATCGAAGCCTTGATTCTCACCAGGTAAAGAGTTCTAAACATAGTCCTATAAGTCGTTTCAAATTCGATTACGAATTGATGCTTTAATGTTGAATTCTGGATTAGGGTTATTAAACTTGAATTGGGGGAAATGTATCAATTGTTAGAATTGAGTTAATTCATGTGTTATATGTGATTGGGGGCATGAAATTATGAAGATTTATCAAAGAAAATGTATGGGTAACTAAGTACAGGGTAGTCGACCATATAAAGAGCAAAGAGGGAAAAGGGGGGAAATTGTGGTTCTTCTTATTAGATTTATGATAATAGGTTGTTTTTTTTATGTAGATGTGGAGTGTAAATGGAAACGTTGACGAATCTGTACAGATTCATCTCCTAACACTCAGAGAGAATTCGAGTAGAAGGATGAGGGAATTAGGATCTAGTTCCTCATAGAAATTGTAGTTTTGGATGTTGACTAACTAAGAAAATTAATATTGCTCGATTTGGAGCTATAGAATTCTAGTTATGGGTCACCAACCGAGATCGGGTTATGACACACCCTGTAATGCCGCATACTTTTATATGCATTTATAGTTATTTTCCTACGATTTGGTATGTAAAAATATGGTTAATTTTTTTTTATACAATTCTCATATAAAAGCCCACCAAAATTTCGGCAGAGTCTTCCTTATACCGGGAGGTCCCAAGTTATCGACATATACCCTGTTTACACTTCTAATATCTCACATCTAACTCAATCGTCCTAGGTCTCAAACCCCTAAACATCATCATCATTACAACCATAACATACATTGAACAACAAATATCGTTAGAGAGGAATAAATGAGATAAACACGCATACATGGAACATGATTATATGAATTTCAGAGTTAAGTTCATCTATTCAAGTTTAAACATCAATTATACAAATTAAGTTATATAAATGTTTTAATATTTCAAAACACAAGGATATACTCCCTAGAACTAGATAACAAAAAGTGAACAAAAGCTAGGATCTACTTCTATCGTGCATGCGATGGTCTTGAAATAAAATACATTTTATTGAAACATGAATATCACAATAAGTATAGTAACACAAATATTCAACAATTTAAAAAGACAAACATGTATTCATATTCTATTCACTTCTCCATATTTGTTTCCATTGGAACTCTTTCTCATTCAACTACTAAAACCATTTCATTTTTCATTTACAACTTCCATTCAAGATTCCTTAAGATTAGCCACAATTATTTCTGCCTAACTCATTGCCAATACTAATTTCACCAGTATCATCATCACCTCGTAGGCGTCAATGCATGGTGATCCCCTTACGCGGGACCCTAACATACACTAAATATATGCTAGTCGATGCATGGTGATCCCTTTACCTGGGATCCTAACATACACTAAATGTATGCTAGCCGATGCCCTATAGGCATTGATGCATGGTGATTCCCTTACCCGGGATCCTAACATACACTAAATGTATGCTAGCCAATGCCCTATAGGCATCGATGCATGGTGACCCCCTTACCCGGGATCCTACCAAACACTAAATATATGCTAGTCCATGCCAATTTCACCCATTAATATTGTCATTCTTTGTCCGACCATAGTTATCATTATAAATTTCCATTTCGAACATGACTCATTTCTTTTGGAAGCTAAGATATAATATCACATGTTCCCCGAAGGGAAAGGACCCAAATTTTCACCTTTTAACGCGTCTAAATAGTCGTTTTAGGGACTTTTCAAATTTACCGGCAGGGGTCATTTCAAGCCAGCTTTATCTCGTTGGTAAGCTAAGACACGAAGCTACAAGTCCTCTGAAGAAAGGAGAACCCAGTTTTGTCCCTAAGACACTTAAAATTACTCATAAACAAACTAGACTTGTTGTCCTACAGGATATGTAAACCCCCAGTTATAATTTTTCTAGGTTATTAAAATATGAGAAATTTAACTGATAGTAAAATGGGTTAAATTAAATTAAAGTAACCTAAATCAAGAAAAATGGTGAAATTAATGAGGAGAGGTCGGAATACGACCCCTGCCGGCAGATTCAGAAAGTCCCTAAAGTGACTATTTAGACGCGTTAAAAGGTGAAAATTTGGGTCATTTCCCTTCAGGGAACATGTGATATTATATCTTAGCTTCCAAAAGAAATGAGTTATGTTCGAAATGGAAATTTATAATGATAACTATGGTCGGACAAAGAATGACAATATTAATGGGTGAAATTGGCATGGACTAGCATACATTTAGTGTATGTTAGGATCCCGGGTAAGGGGATCACCATGCATCGATGCCTATAGGGCATCGGCTAGCATACATTTAGTGTATGTTAGGATCCCAGGTAAGGGGATCATCATGCATCGATGCCTATAAGGCATCGGCTAGCATACATTTAGTATATGTTAGGATCCCGGGTAAGGGGATCACCATGCATCGATGCCTATCTGGCATGGACTAGCATACATTTAGTGTATGTTAGGATCCCGAGTAAGGGGATCACCATGCATCGACTAGCATACATTTAGTGTATGTTAGGATCTCGGGTAAGGGGATTACCATGCATCGACTATCATACATGTAGTGTATGTTAAGGTCCCGATTAAGGGGATCGTTATGCATCGACACCAATGGGGTGATGATGATACCAATGAAATTGGTATCGATAATGTGATAGGTGGAAATATAAATTATTGATTTTATGGAATCTTGAATGGAAGTGGGAAATGGAAGATGAAACAGTTTAGTAATTAAATGGGGAAGAGTTCCAATGGAAACAAAAAGAAAGAAGTAAATAGAATAAGAATACATGCCTACCTTTTTAAATTATTGGATAATTGTGTTACTATGTTTATTGCGGTATTCATGTTTCAATAATATGTATTTTGTTTTCAGGACCATCGCATGCACGACAAGAGTAGATTTTAACTTTTGTTCACTTTTGTTATGTAGACTAGGGAGGTTTACCTTGTATTTTGTAAACATTGTAACATTTGTATAACTTAATTTGTATAATTAATGTTTAAACTTGAATAGATAAACTAAACTCTGTTATTCATATAACCATGTTCCATGTATGCGTGTTTATGTCATTTATCCCTCTATAGTGATATTTGTTGTTCAATGTATGTTATAAATATTGTGGTTGAGATGTTGATGATTTTTGTGGGATTGAGACCCAGGATGATTAGGTCGTGATTGAGTTATGAGATGTGGGATATTAGAAGTGCAAATAGGTTATATGTCGATAACTTGGGAACTCCCGATATAAGGGAGACTATGCCGAAATTTCGGTAGATTTTCATATGAATATCTTATATAAGTTCAAGATTTAAACAGTAATAGTTAGAAAGTAATAGTTCAAGGTTTAGACAGTGACCATAAGATAATAACAATTCAAGATTTAAACAGTAACAGTTAGATAGTAATAGTTCAAGGTTAAGACAGTAACAATTCAAGATTTAAACAATAACAGTTAGACAATAATAGTTCAATTTCAGTGGACTTTTATATGAATACCATGTGTATAAAAACAAATTGTCTGGTTTGCTTATGTGATTGGAGGTGACTTGTTCTGAAATGATTGGGACTGTTACATTTTGTTATCAGAGCTCAGGTTACTATTTCGGGGACTAAAATAATGATATGGTTTTGAAATGTCTTTCAGGATGTAGAACAAGACAAAGAGCCAAGACTGATCCATCCCCAATTCAGGGAAGAGATTAGAGTTCTCATTATAAGAGTGATCTAGATTGGGATCCCTTGGCAGACACTTCCTCTGATATACCTACAACATCAGTGCACTCCGAGAGGGGCAGGTCAATAGGACTTCGAGATGATATAGAGTCTCGTCAGGCATAAGTATCATTGCTCGAGGCATCAGATAGACAGGGGGGAGATAATGTACCCCCACCAGTGGCGTCGACCGTTTCGTCAAACCCATTTTCAGATCTTACTTTTATGGATCATATAATGAGAGCTGTAGCAGCATGGATGGCAGCGGGAGCCTCCAGTACAGCTTCTAGACTATGGAGAGTAGTCGCCATAGTATAGTGGGTGAAGGGTATGTAAGAGATGAGTTGTGTGACTTATTGTGCGGAGGAGGATACAGAGGTTGATGGGCACTGGTTGTGGAAGGTGGAGAGAGTTATAGATCAGATATAGATGCCATATGAGTTAGGGTGGATTGTGTGACTCAACTATTGACTGAGAGTGCCCACTCTTGGTGGGAGACCATCAGAGAGAAGAGATCTGGAGAGGTATTGAGATGGAGGGATTTTCATGAGGAGTTTGAGGAGAGGTACAATTCTTAGGAGCATAGAAGGGAGAAGGAACAAGAGTTTTTGGATTTGAGGCAGAGAGATTTGACAGTTCTTGAGTATGAGGGGAGATTCCAGGACTTAGCAGCTTTTGCCTCCATTTATCTTCCTATGGAGCACCACAGGGTGGAAAGGTTTCATGATGAACTGAGACAAGAGCTGAGGATGATATTGATAGCCATGCAGTTCCAGTCCGTTTGAGATTTGGTACGGGCTGCTCAGGGTATGGAGAGGGTGATGAGGGATGCCCAAAGCCAGTGGTTTAGCAAAGTCAGGCGACTGGAGCTAAGAGGAGAGATTTTGGATTGTCGACTGGGAGACCTCCTCTCCCAAAGAAAGGGAAGAGTAGACAGTCATTGGGACAGTTCCAAAGGAGAGGTGGGAGGTACACCCCAAGGGGTAGCTTAAAGGATCTGGACAGGTTAGTAGAGGAGGATCCTAGGAAGGACAAGCTAGACAGGGAGCCACAACTGCTGGAGGGTCTACAGAGCAGAGGGGACTCGTGTATCCATTTTGTCAGCGGTGTGAGCAGAGACACCCTGGAGATTGCTCCGCGATGTCTGGGAGATGTTATATTTGTAGAGGAGAAGGGCATTGATGGAGAGAGTGCTCGCATGTGCGCAAATGTTGTTATCGTTATGGGGACATGAGTCATAGGAGGAAGGATTATCCTCGTAGGGCTATTGAGGGAGCCTAGGGCTATAGAACTGATGTTCAGAGCCAACAACAATCAATTACAGTCGATCGTCCTGCTAGACTTACCCAGTTAGAGATGAGTGCTACCCGGGGGAGGCCCAGATTTCAGGAGGGGAGGACTCATGGTTAGGTATATCACATGAACCAAGAGGATGTGAGAGCTGTACTTGAAGTTATGGCAGGTACTTTGTAGTTAAATACAATGCAAGTTTATGCTTTAATTGATCCTGAAGCTAGTAATTCCTTTGTAGCGTGTAGAATTGTGAATAACTTGCATGTGTTACTTAGTAAGTTGGGTGTAGGAGTGATGGTTAATACACCTTTAGGAGAGAATATAGATATTGATGATATTTATAAAGGATTGAAACTATATATTGGAGGGTTAGAATTGAGGGTAGATCTTATGCTGTTAGAGTTAAATGATTTTGACTTGATTACGGGCATGGATTATGTAACGACCCAACTTTTTCAAGGCCAAAATTAATGGAAATTTTTTTAATAAATCGTCAGGTTCTGGATGTTTTTCACCATATCATTCTGCAGATTTATAATTACATTCCATTCATTAACAAGACACAATCCAAGTAGAATAACATAAATCAACATTCCCATAAAACGGATTCTCAATACACGTGCCCATAATATTATATTTTCATACTCATAAGTTTACATTACATCATATTGACATACTCATAAATCCACATTCATGTTCTAGTCTCGTTATCATCACGAGTTCATATAAAAGTGCCGAACGGCTTACACAACTACTTTCGTTATCCTGACCTCATGTAATTTCACAATATAACATCTTCATAAGAAGAATACCACATACGTTTACAACACATTATATCTACATGTTCACACATACACATCCGTGTTCCATTTTAATTTTTCATTACAAGTCTTTACAAAAGGGGTTGGACGACTAATTGAGTGATTAACACGTTAGTTCATACAGAACTCATATCATCCATAACATGCGAATATATAGTTCTTTTCAAAATGTGCGAGCTGCAAAACTAATTTCCTTATGCACCATGTTGGTATGATGTCCCTGTTACAACACAAGGTAATTTCAAGCATTATAGGCAATTTAAAAAACACATAATAAAGCAATATTAAAGTTACATTTCATTCATGGACCAAAAGAGCATAAATTCTTCCATTTCTCCTTACTTATATAAATTCCACCATTAATAATTCGTCAATTAGCGAGGCTAATTACAATACTCAAACCCGGTCATCCATCTCGAATACCATTAACCAAACTAACGTTATTCTTTATTTAAAGCATAACAATTGTAGTTCTTTCATATACTTGGTATATACAAAACATAGTACACATGAACGCATCAATTCTTGAAACTAACTCGTAATTCCCAAATCCGGATATCCTCTTAGGATGCCATTAGCTAAAGCCAATCATTTAATCATCCCGGTCATCCACTTAGGATACCATTAGCCGAAGCTAATCACTTGTTCATCCCGGTCATCCACTTAGGAGGCCATTAGCCAAAGCTAATCATTTATCACAACCCGGTCATCCATATCGGATGCCATTAGCCGTAGCTAATCATAAAACGCAACCTGATCATCCTTCTAGGATGCCATTAACCGAAGCTAATCATTAACCAATCAAACGTTCCAGAGACGGTTTATGAAATCACTATAACATGATAATATATCCTTTGAAATGCTTATTCAAACGATTCATAACAATTTGACATTCACTATAACGTAATAGTTCTACCCTTCGTAATACTCGTACAGACGTTCCATAATAGTTTAACAATAAGTAAACACGATAATAAATTCTTTGTAATACACAAACAAACATTTTATAATAGTTTAGCATTCACAAAGAACTGCTGTCACATGTGACGCATGGATTCGACAGCCAACACGTCGCCTAGGGACTCAGAAATAATGAACGAATTGCTGTCACAGGTGACGCATGGATTCGACAACACCACCAGCCTTAGGGACTCAGAAATCATCAACGAATTGCTGTCACGGATGACGCATGGGTTCGACAGCCCAAGCAGCCCCTAGGGACTCATAAAATACGAACGAACTGCTGTCACGGGTGACGCATGGATTCGACAGCCCAAACAGCCCTATGGACTCAGAAATAATCAACGAACTGCTGTCACGGGTGACCCATGATTTCGACAGCCCAAACAGCCGGTAGGGACTCATAAAACATCAACGAAGTGCTGTCACGGGTGACGCATGGATTCGACAACCCAAACAGCCCTAGGGACTCAGAAATAATCAACGAACTGCTGTCACGGGTGACCCATAGATTCGACAGCCCCAACAGCAGTAGGGACTCAGAAATCATCAACGAACTGCTGTCACATGTGACTAATGGATTCGACAGCCCACACGTCCCATAGGGACTCAAAAATCATCAACGAACTGCAGTCAAATGTGACTCATGGATTCGACAGCCCACACGTCCCATAGGGGCTCAGAATTGATCAACGAACTGATGTCACAGGTGACGCATGGATTCGACAGCCCAAACAACCCTAGGGACTAATAAAACATCAACGAACTACTGTCACGGGTGACGCGTGGATTCGACAGCCCAAACTGCCCGTAAGGACTCAGAAATAATCAACGAACTACTGTCACGGGTGACGCATGAATTCGACAGCACCACCAGCCTTAGGGACTCAGAAATCATCAACGAACTGCTGTCACGGGTGACGCATGGGTTCGACAGCCCAAACAGCCCATAGGGACTCAGAAATCATCAAAGAACTGCTGTCACATGTGACGCATGGATTCGACAGCCAACACGTCGCCAAGGGACTCAGAAATAATCAACGAACTGCTGTCACGGGTGACGCATGGATTCGACAGTCCAAACAGCACCTAGGGCTCAGAAATCATCAAAGAACTGCTGTCACATGTGACGCATGGTTTCGACAGCCCACACGTCCCCTAGGGACTTAACAATAATCAACGAACTACTGTCACGGACGCATGGATTCGACAGCCCCAACAGCCGTAGGGACTCAGAAATCATCAACGAACTGCTGTAACGGGTGACGCATGGGTTCAACAGCCCAAACAGCCCCTAAGGACTCATAAAACACTAACGAACTGCTGTGAGGGGTGACACATGGTTTCGACAGCCCAAACAGCCCCTAGGGACTAAAAAATAATCAACGAACTGCTGTGACGGGAAACGCATGGATTCGACAGCCCAAACAGTCCCTACGGACTCATAAAACATCAACGAACTGCTGTCACGGGTGACGCATGGATTCGACAGCCCAAAGTGTCCATAGGGACTCAGAAATCATCAACGAACTGCTGTGATGGGTAACACATGGTTTCGACAGCCCAAACAGCCCCTAGGGACTCAAAAATAATCAACGAAGTGCTGTGACGGGTGACGCATGGATTCGACAGCACAAACAGCCCCTAGGGACTCAGAAATCATCAAAGAACTGCTGTAACATGTGACGCATGGATTCGACAGCCAACACGTCGCCTAGGGACTCAGAAATAATGAACGAACTGCTGTCACGGGTGACGCATGGATTCGATAACACCACCAACCTAAGGGACTCAGAAATCATCAACGAATTGCAGTCACGGATGACGCATGGGTTCGACAGCCCAAATAGCCCCTATGGACTCATAAAATACGAACGAACTGCTGTCACGGATGACGCATGGATTCGACAGCCCAAACTGCCCTAGGGACTCATAAATAATCAACGAACTGCTGTCACGGGTGACCCATGATTTCGACAGCCCAAACAGCACCTAGGGACTCAGAAATCATCAAAGAACTGCTGTCACATGTGACGCATGGTTTCGACAACCCACACGTCCCCTAGGGACTCAACAATAATCAACGATCTGCTGTCACGGACGCATGGATTCGACAGCCCCAATACCCGTAGGGACTCAGAAATCATCAACGAACTGCAGTCAAATGCGACTCATGGTTTCGACAGCCCACACGTGCCATAGGGACTCAGAAATGATCAACGAACTGCTGTGATGGGTGACACATGGTTTCGACAGCCCAAACAGCCCCTAGGGACCCAAAAATAATCAACGAACTGCTGTGATGGGTGACGCATGGATTCAACAGCCCAAACAGTCCTTAGGGACTCATAAAACATTAACGAACTGCTGTCACGGGTGACGCATGGATTCGACAGCCCAAACTGCCCATAGGGACTCAGAAATCATCAACGAACTGCTGTGATGGGTAACACATGGTTTCGACAGCCCAAACAGCCCCAAGG
>Ga0307511_10003855_pt1 | contig 15343 bp, 16 predicted proteins | sample 13_EM_MG_FD_200266 | JGI IMG/M metagenome (GOLD analysis project Ga0307511, IMG submission 200266) | Populus trichocarpa ectomycorrhiza microbial communities from riparian zone in the Pacific Northwest, United States - 13_EM | ecosystem: Host-associated > Plants > Roots > Unclassified | place... | reverse complement strand
TTATTGTTCACATTTGGCACAGATTCTGAGGGTAGTGTGTGGGATGTTAGAGTCATAGTCAAGTGGAGGTGGAATGTCTTTGTGGGTTTGTTGCATATGGTTTAGCTGGGTTGCATACCAGCTATTGTTGGGTATTTGGAGATGTCTGTAGATGTTTTCCTCCATTTTCTTTTGTTCTTCCTACCATGCTGCTATGGCTATTAATTTGTCATTATTTATTTTTTCTTGTAATTTGGGAGGTAGCTTACTATTTGCTTCTCCTGGCTTAGGCCATTCTTGTGGATTGAGTCTGGTGGTGTCAATCTTATGGTTATTCTGGTGAGGGAAGACTTTGGTATATTTTTGCTTTCACTCACTGCTGACTGTTCCGGGAGCTGAAGGAGGAGGAGGAGGATGATGGAACTTAAGCTCACCAAGTTGGTGAGTGCTGTTTCCTTCTAAGTATTTCAGTGAGAGTGGGGTTCCACTCTTGCATCTAGTCATACTTCATTTTTCCCTTGTTAGTTGCCCTTATTTGTCTCACCATTTCTTCCTGGCTAGGTCCAGGGTTGACTCTCATCCATTCCTCCTCTTCAGTGTCAGTTTCCACCTGATCACTATTTGATGGCCCTTCAAGGGCCTATTCTGGTTCTGGGGAAGGAGGAGCAGCAGGGGGGACCATAGTAGTGGAGTTACTAGGTTTTTTGTTAATAACTTTGCTGAAGTTGGGTATTCTAGGCTTTTGTTTTACTAACCTTCCTATCTCCACTTATTCCTGTTGTTCCTGCTGCTACTGGACTTGTGCCTTTGTAGTAGCAGTAGCAGTTACTATGGCCTGCTGCCTTTCATTCCAGCCAGTCCTTTGTTGGAGCTCCTGGTGTCTCCTGTCACTTTGCATATTGTTATTCTTAAGATCACTGTAATCGGAATCTGATTTATTTGCCTAGCTTTCCTGCTGAAAGATGTCTCCCAGCCTAGTGCTGCAGCTGCTGCTAGTAGAGTTGGGGGATTGTAGCCTATGGTATGGCCTGGTTGCAGAAGATAGTGAGTAGGCTAGGTTCCCAGCAATTCCACTCATGGTTCTTCTTGGAGGCATGCTGTTTGAGTGGTTGATATTGGTAGTTGGTAGTAGAAGATGTGGGTGTGAGATGAAGATGTGGTTTACTACTACTGGAGGTAGTAGTGTAGGAGGGTGGTTTGGTGAGGAGGAAAGGTCTAAGCTAGAGGGGGAGGCAGAGCCCTTATATGTTCCTGCTCTGCTTAGTGTGTCTACTATGAAATTTTCCTTTCCCTCTATATGTTCTATGGTGATGTCAAACTCATTCATTACTTGCTGCCACCTGATCTTAATTTGCTTATCTTGCCATGTAGTCATAAATGTTACTAAGGGTTTGTGATCTGTGAGTATTATCACTTTGTGGCTTTGCTGCTCACCCCTGAAATACCTCAGTGAGTCAACATCAGCAAAAAAAATTCTGCCTTACAATTCTTCACTTGTCATTACAACAATATTTTACATCACGCACATTGTGTACACTACCAAGCTCATCCCCGCTTGTTGTGTGTGATGTGCCTTTCCAACTGCCCTATACTTGACTTTGCATATTACGACATGCACTTGCGCATCCCATCTCACATACATTCCTAATTCCATTGTCTCTTACTTCTCTCTCTACGTGCTCACAAGTCTGATTACATTTATCTTACGTCTCTTTTTCTCTCCGCCACATCCCTCCATTTAATTCATCCTACTAATCATCATTCATTTCATTCCACATATATTAGTCTACTCTATTATTCACTATCCAATTCCTTTCCGGCTCCCGTGGTACCAAATGTGCCACCCTCTCAATCGCACGTAGCCATACCACCGTTTGCCCTCCCCCGTAGAAGAATTCTCTCACCTCTAACATCCCTTCGGAGCCGTAGGGCTTCGGATTGCCTGCCCACCCCACCAGTATCACATGTCCTAACTTATACAACTCTCCATTGGACCCCATAAGTGTAAATAATGAATTTAAGAATCCTATTACTAGTCCGTAGTACCCCCTTAAGGACTCCGTAATGGACACAGGGCGGAGTCTCATTGACTCGATACGTACCCATACTGCATCTTGCTTTACCTCCTTTTCTCACCACCTTTTCCCCCTGGTGGCCCACATATGCTGCAGTTTGTAAGCGTTATTCTCACCCACATCTTGATCTGGCACCGGAATCTCAAGACTGTTTTATGCCTACACAGTTGCATGCAATAAAATCCTCTCTGCGTCCGATTTCGGATCATTCGCCGCCTGACAAATGTTGCACACAAAGAACTGCAGTGTGTGGTCCCCTAGGTCTGGAATCATGAATTCTTCGCCCACACCTGAGGTCATATACTGCTAGTACTGTACTTTTCCCTTGCAGTGTAACGTATATCTTGGTGCCTGCAGGTACAATCAGCTGGGTTTCTTTGCGTTTCAGACGCACAATGTCCCCCAACCTCTGCTGAATTGCTGGATCCTCTATTGCCCATGCTGCTATATCTAACTCCTTTCCTGCGAAGCTAAAAAATCAGGTGTAGCCTTCGATGATTTATGGTATACTGTTGACATAGTAACTCCGACAGTATGCATCCTTTAATGCCTTGTGTGAAGTCTCGCAAACCTCCGTAGAATACTGGGGTAAGCTGCCACAGCATGAGATTTGGTTAGCCCAGTGCATATTCAAATGGATCTTGGGAAAGTTGAAATATGAATCCTTTACGAGAACCTTATTAACGAGGTATGCTCGTTCATCCCTGTCCTCCGCCGCCGCCAGTGCCTTTTGGGCTTCTCTACATCCGTTTGAATTTGCCTCCACGTTTCAACCTTCATTCCGTTCAGTAAACTCCTTCGAGACCAAATCCGCCCTACCTTTGGTAGCTTTGGTGGCCCGATAGCGCAAAAGGACGTCCTTAGTGGGATGGAACTCTTGTAGATATTCCCACATATATCCGATTGTGCTATTGGTATGCCTCCGATACCGGGAGAGAAGGGTGAAATCAGTCAAGTATCATACACAAGTGATTGCTCTTTTGAACTCCGGTTCTTGGTACAGGGTTGGACACTGTGTGTCTGTCTTGCGACGTAGAGCAGCAGTGAAAACATTCAAAATTACGATCGGGATTGATCGCATTTCCTTGCTTAAGGCTTGACTCAAAAGTCTGTATGACTTGCGAGGCACATAGTTTCCAGGGTAATGAGGAAGGGAACTCCAGATATTATCGAATGGGGGGAGTCTGTTATGGAATTCTAGAAACCCCTTTATCTATTCCATCAAATGCAGATAGTTCCCCAAAATCATGGTGTGAAGGATATCTGATCGAATAAGCTCATGTGGAACAACATCTTTGAGGGTCCAAAGAGCATTTGTGACAGGATTCACTCAGTTGTTGTGCAGACTTTTCGCGTCTGATTCGTTAACCCATGCCTGGTACAGGCGAGCTGTAAACAACGTAAATACTTCGCAGCTATTATAGATAAGTGGGCGGAAGTATGAACAAAGTTATAACTCGGGTGTAGGAGGGGACTCGATTAGAGTAAAGCTATATGAGACTTAGAACACCACTTAGGTCTTGTTGTATTAACTATGTAAAAACGTCGACTTATATAGAAGACTTGATCTGATAACCGTTTATCAGATCTGGACGAGACTTCCTAACAAGGGAAAGTAGACTTGTCGTCAGTAGTTGCCTAACTGGGAAGTGACTTCCCAATTAGGAACGCTGCAGTCTGACATACATAGATAAGGTAGGCTATGTTGCAACGCAATGCACATAGGCTGACATACATAAGCTGAACTTGTAATACAACGAATAGAAACATATGAATAACGCTTCTTAGAACATAACAGAAATATATCGAAAAGATAACATGCATGAGGCCAATCCTAACAGTACACACTTCCCTATTCCAGTTCCCTTAACGCCGTCATTGACGCACTTATCCGTACATGCCTAGTGGGTGATTAGTCCACTTCGTTAGCAGTGTCTTATGATACAGTAGGAAGCTGGTTACCGCGCTCTAGCGGAGGTCTCTTACCTGAGCCATAACATTACTCCCTGTTTTGAGGCAGGCGTCTTCGCCTGAATACACTATCCGAACGACTAGATAGGTGTTACTAACAGCTCAGGTAACTTCGGTAGGAAGGTACTAACACTTTGTTAAGATACCCACAATCCCCAGTGTCTGGAGTCCCACAAGACCGGTGTACTCTATGCATGCATGCCATGCCTGTTAAAAACCTAATCCCTTGCTAAAAAGCCCAGTGGGAAAACTCGACAAGTAGGGAGGACAAAACTTACCATGCATTTCGTAAGATTTAAACTTGACGTAGGTCTGAACCTCAGACGCCTCGTTCGTCTCGTGGCTTATTGGGGAACTTCTCACGATACTCTTTGAGCCTCTCAGGACAATTATCCAACCTCTCGAATTCCTCCCAAGTGTCTCCTAATTCATCATAACCCTTCCATCGTATCCTGTATTTGAAAATTCATGTGTATTTTCTGGAGTTTAGGATAGTCTCGACCTCATATATCTCGTTATCCCTATCCTCATCCATGCCTTGGGGGTCGTCTCGTGTTCGAAATAGTTTGAGGAGAGTTGTATGAACGACGTTATGCCACCGGGTTCCTTCTGGTACTTCCAACCTATAAGCATGGGTTCTTGTAGTCTCGATGACTTTGTAAGGTCCTATCCACTTATTCGTAAGTGAACGGTTATTCCCAGCTTTTACTTGTAGGTCGCGGCGGTCAAGCAAGACCCAGTCGTTAACAGCAAACTTGCGTGCCTTTTCGATATGAATAGCACTTCTTTTGATGTTGATTTGCTTAAGGGTGTGGTGGATCTGGTTGAGGACGGTTGTCATTCGGTCCAGCCATTCTTCGGCAGCGGGGGAGGAGAGTTCATAGTCATTGTCGAGGTGGATGGTGCGAGGGTCCCAGCCATATAGCCTTCGGTAAGGGGAGTCTTGATGGGTAGAATTGTTTGGTGTATTGAAGGCAAACTCAGCAAGTGCAAGCCAAGTCTTCCATCGTTTTTGTCTATCATGGCAGAAGATACTGAGGTATTGTTTAAGTGTCTGGATGGCTCGCTCACTGAGTCCATCAGTTTGCGGGTGGTAGGCAGTAGAGAGGCGTAGACGTATGTTGAGCTTCCTGTTAAGCTCTCGCAGGAATCGTGAGGCAAAGTGAGGGCCGCGGTCAGAAGTAATATGTCTTGGTAGCCCATATAGTCTCTATATCTCGGTGATATAGATATTGGCTGCATCCTCTGCGGTCCATGTAGTCTTAGCCGGTATGTAGTGTTGAATTTTGGTGAACCGGTCTGTAATGACGAGTATAGCATTGAAGCCTGCGGATTCTGGAAGCTCTGCAACAAAGTCCATAGCAATTTCTTCGAAGGGGCGTTCCTCAGTTGGCATTGGTACCAATTTCGTTTGTCTGCTATACCTATCTGGCTTTCCTTTTTGACACTTAGCACATCCTGCTACATACCTCGCAATATCTTCTTACCATTTGTCCCACACGAAGTTCCGTGAGATTAGCTCTTGAGTTCTGTGTCTTCCCCAATGTGCTGCCACTTGACTATCATGGTGCTGTCTTAGCACTTCCAACTTATGCTCTTCGGGTACTACCCATAGTCCATTCTTCTTTTCCCAACTTGCAACATCGATTGCTTCAAGTTCCACGTCATCTGCGTCCCCTCTTTCCTCTGCATCATCTTCTTCTAGGTCCAGCAATTGTCCTTCAATAAAAAATCTGGCTTCCATACCGCATTTCTCTTCCCCTGAACGTCTGGACAGGCCATCTGCCTTGCCTATCTTTGATCCAGGTCGGTAGTGGATATGGTAGATGAATTCGGACATTTTGAGGTACCAGGAGGCTTGTCGGGAGTTGAGGTTCTGCTTCGTATTGAAATATTGTAACCCTTGATGGTCTGTATAGACGTTCACAGATACTCCGACTAACCAGTCTCTCCACTTACGGAAACTATCTACAATAGCAAACAACTCCTTATCGTGGATTGGCCAGTTGCATTGAGTAGCATCGAGGGTTTTAGCATGGTACTCTGTAGGGTGTAGTTGTTTAGCTCCATTGACGATGTGATATTGGGATAGGATACCCGAGATGGCTTGGTTATTGGAGTCAGTTTCCATTATGGTCTCGAGGCATCTATCGAATTGTGTGAGGATGGGTGCGGAAAGGAATAGTTGCTTGAGTTCATCAAACGATTGTTGCTGAGCCTGTCCCCATGAGAATGGCACATCTCGAGTGAGGTCAATTAGTGGTCTTGCTTTCCCACTATAATTGGCAATACATCGTCGATAATAGTTGGCAAAGCACAGAAAGGCTTGGACTTCCTTCTTCTTTGTGGGGGTAGACCATTTGGACATGGCTTCGAGTTTGGTTGGGTCCATTTGAACTTGTTGCCAATTGATGATATGTTCCAGGAAGAGAGTTTCTGGAACATGGAATTCGGATTTGGTGAGATTAACTGCTAGACCATGCTTGTTGCATTGTTGGAGGACTTGTTCTACCAACTGCTGGTGTTCCTCTTCTGAGTCTCCTCTATAGATTAAGATATCGTCGAGGTACCAAATGCATCCCTCCATGTCCTTGAAGATAGTATCCGGCATCTCCTGAAATGTGGCAGGGGTGTTAGTCAGTCCGAATGGTATAACTGTATACTCGAATAAACCCTTCTTGGTGCGGAAAGCTGTCTTCCACTCGTCTCCTCCTGTAATTCGAATAAGGTTGTACCCCTTTTTTAGGTCTAACCTGGTGAACCATTTTCCTCCCCGAGTCTTGTCAAGTAGCTCACTGATGAGTGGTAGGGGGTATTTATTGGGTATTGTGAGACGGTTGAGAGCTCTATAGTCAACGCAGAGCCACAAGGATCCATCTTTTTTCTTGACAAAGAGGATTGGTGCACCTGCAGCACAGCGTGATCGACGAACCTTACCAGTTGGTAGGTTTTCTCGAAGGTAGGTTTGTAGTGCTTCGTCTTCTTCCCGTGTGGTCTTGTAGATGGCTCCAGTAGGTATCTTAGCTTTAGGGTCTCGGAGAGGGATTTCGTGCCTCCAGGACTTGTGTTCAGGGAATCTTGCTACCTGCTCAGTCGAAAAGCATTGTGCGTAACGAGAGTATCGTTCGCTTGAATCAATAATTAATAATATCTCGCCATCTTCTAGTGGCTTGAGACCCAAATCCAAAACCGAAGCAGAGGGAATCCATCGAATAGAACAAGGGATTACCAAACCTAAAAGATCCTTCCTTAGGCACCTGGCCGGTGTATCCACCCAAAACCTATGTTCTTCCAAAGAAGAAAGTCCTAAGATAACGTCCCACTTCCCAATATCCAATACCTCAGCGTCTAATGTAAACCTACCCAAGAGAGATCCCTCAGAAAAAACCTTGAACGTTGCATTTACCACATATTTTCCTCCTGCAAGAGTTGATCCATCTCCCTATCGAACCTTAACCTTCCTAGCTCTTTTCTAACATCCCAATTTCTTCGCAATTCTTTCTCCAATAACCGGAGCACTAGCTCCTGTATCTACCACTGCATCAACTTCTTCCCCAGCAATCGTAATTCGGACCGTCAGGAGGGGCGTATGTCTTGGAGTGTGTCTGACGGGAGAAGACACACTCCTTATTCGTTTCCTGATTCCTCTGATCCTAACTCGATGATCTTGAGCTGTCCTTGATCGGTGCGTTGCCTCTTGTTGCTGACGGGTTGTTGGTTGGCGTTATGTGGTTTCCAAGGGGGGGGTGTTTTGGCCTGCCACCCTGTCTTGCAGTCCGCTGTAAAGTGCCCCTTCCTTCCACATTTTAGGCATTGTTCTTCTTGCCTTCTTTTCCTTACAATTGGGGAGGGGACTCGTGGTACTGTCTCATTAGTAGATTGAGCTGAGCTACCGCGAAGGGAGATTCTATCCTCCAATTTCCTATTCCCATTGTAGTTTCTTTTTTTGTCCTTTCCCTGGTCGTCGTCCCTGCTTCGAAATTCGGTGCTACTGATGTCCATCTTGATTAATCTATCCTTTCATGCTGCTGGTGTGGAGCGGAGGTGTTCATAATGTGCCATAGCTTCTCGGAGCTTATGGTTAATTCCATTGCTTAAAATATTGATCAATTGTCGATCGGGAATGGCGGCATAGGAGTTGAGTCTATCTACCTCGGTTAGGTAGTGCTGGACTGTGCTAGTATGTCGAAGCTCCATAAGCTGGCGGTAGCAGCGATCAGCTTTATAGTGGTCTCCGTAACAATGTCGAAGGGAATCCTGAGCTTCTGCCCAAGTGTAGAAGGATGACTTCTTAGTTTTCCACCATTCCAGGGCAGTACCTGCGAGACACATGCTGATAAAGGACAGTTGTTGTGCTGGGTTCCGGATTTTTGTAACCACAAAGTAGTCGTCCATTTGAAGGATACAGCCTTCAAGTTGATCTCTATCTCCTGAGAATTTTCCGGGAAGTGGTGCTTTTCCTGCCACCATGTCATCATTGTTCTGTCCTCGTGGGGATAGTGGCGGCGGAGGTGCTGGTTGTTGTACTTCTGGTGGTGGTGGAGGAGGTGGTTGCATTTGAGTGGCTTGTAGTGTGAGCTGCTGAAGGTTGGGTGGTGGGGATAGTGGTTGAGGTGCTACTGGGTTTCCTTCCACAGTTGCTAGTCTTCTTTCTATGTTCCTAAAACGAATTAGGTACTTATCATGGCGTCGGTTGGCCTGTTGGTTGAGGACATTGATGTTATTGTCCACTCTATCGAACCGTTGGCCGAGCATTGTTGCTAGTTAATCGAGAGCAGTTGCGTTGCTTTGAGATAATACTTGTTGTGCCGCTGTACTTGCTGATGAGAGATTCTGGATACTGGCTGCTGTCTGTTAAAGAACGGAGGAAGTAGATGCTTGTTGGTTTTGGAGTTGACCAACTTTCTGTAGAGCTGCATTTTTTTCGGCTTCAAGCCGTCATACTTCGCCTTGTAGTGCTTGTAGTTGTCTGATTCCAGCGGAAAGTGGGGTCTGGGTGCGAGAAGGAGGTACTAGTTCTTTGTCTTTTCGTACTTGGGATGGCCCCGATGTTAATTGTGGTATGTGTAAAGGTGCAGAGGGTATAACATCTTCAATGCCATCAGAAGTTCCAGACGAGGGAGGGGGCTCAAGAATATTTTGTTGGAGTCCTCAAGTGGAAGCACTCTGTTCTTCTCTAATGCTGCGCATATTTTGCTCGATTTCTTCATTGTATCGAGCGAGAGTTAGTGCATCATCCATGTTATCATGGGAATCAGGTTGTCCAGAGGGGGGAAGTGCTCGAGACATTGTAGGAGGGGGTGCTGTCTATAGTGGGTGATAGACAAGCGGTGTAATGTTACAGGCGAGCTGTAAACAACGCAAATACTTCGAAGATATAATAGATAAGTGGGCGGAAGTAGGAACGAAGTTATAACTCGGGTGTAGGAGCGGACTCCATTAGAGTAAAGCTATATGAGACTTAGAACACCGCCTGGGTCTTGTTGTATTAACTATGTAAAAACGTCGACTTATATAGAAGCCTTGATCTGATAACCGTTTATCAGATCTGGACGAGACTTCCTAAGAAGGGAAAGTAGACTTGTCGTCAGTAGTTGCCTAACTGGGAAGTGACTTCCCAATTAGGAAGGCTGCAGTCTGACGTACATAGACAAGGTAGGCTATGTTGCAACGCAATGCACACAGGCTGACATACATAAGCTGAACTTGTAATACAACGAATAGAAACATATGAATGATGTTTCTTAGAACATAACAGAAATATATCGAAGAGATAACATGCATGAGGCCAATCCTAACAGTACACACTTCCCTATTCCAGTTCCCTTAACGCCGTCATTGACGCACTTATCCGCACATGCCTGGTAGGTGATCAGTCCACTTCGTTAGCAGTGTCTTACGATACAGTAGGAAGCTGGTTACCGCGCTCTAGCGGAGGTCTCTTACCTGAGCCATAACAATGTCCGATACTCTTCAGCCTTGGGAGAGGGATACTTTTGGATGTTGCCAAGTTCCTTTGGAGGACATTCGCACATCGGACATCGCGTGAAGTAAGTCACATGTATTGTTGTATTTTCCATATGGTCTGTAAGCCAGCCAGCAACCCGGAAATGGCACTCCCTTATTATCCTGTCCCAACAGCTGATCCCTAGCCCACCCCATGCTGCTTTCGATAATAGACGCAAAATGAAGGTCAGCAACTCTGGAAGAACCTCAATCGCCTCTTGTTCCTGTTTCTCCTCTGCCCGGCCCGTAATCTTTTTGACTCGTTTCGGACTATTCGGCAACAGAGCTACTGGTATCCACACATAAGATATGGGTCGATTCCGAATTTCAGACTTAATGTTACCAATGCTCAGATTTAAAGGTTATACTTTCCCATCACTAGAAAAATTCGTCAGATGGGCGGCATCGGACGCAAAGAGTACTGGTTCCACTGTAGAACTGACGGAGAGGGTCATTTAAGATCTGAACTTAGCTACAACTTAATACTCACAAATGTAGAACGTGAAGTACTGGTGTACCTGCATATCTCACCACCACGAACTAGTATTCATCTCCGTATAAACCCTGTCTTGCTGTATGTCAAAGTACCTCACCGGGGCCTAGCACATATAGGCAGCAAATGATTTCCGATACAACAAGTACTTTAAAGACTCCAAAATATCCCGATACCAGAACTCTGCATTTTTAGGCAACTGAAAGTCCACAAATTCATGCTTCCACAAAGGAACTATGGCCATGTTGTCAATTTTGCAATGTAAGGTGGAAGCAGATCAAAATGAACATGTTGTACTGCAGTCCAATGAGGACCATTGGGGGTCCGTTTGTTGTGCAAGGAAGTCATCCTTGAAGAACTCATCGATCCGAGGTCCTGGCACATGGAATTCGTACAAAAACCTTACAAGCTTATAATGCAGCGCATTTTGGAAGGGTTGAAAGAAATTGTACATCGGTTGCTTCTGCATAACAAAAGGGTATGTTGAAATGGCCTTCCCTGCTGTACGGTCCGCAGGAAAACTCATGATATCTTCCATAGATATAATGGTGTGTGTTATGGCTCAGGTTAGAGACCTCTGCTAGAGTGCGGTAACTAGCTTTCTACAGTATCATAAGACACTGCTAACGAAGTGGACTGATCACCCACCAGGCATGTGCGGATAAGTGCGTCAATGACGACATTAAAGGAACTGGAATAGGGAAGTGTGTACTGTTAGGATTGGCCTCGAGCATGTTATCTCTTCGATATATTTCTGTTATGTTCTGAGAAGTGTCATTTACATGTCTCTATTCGTTGTATTACAAGTTCAGCTTATGCATGTCAGCCTGTGTGCATTGCGTGGCAATACAGCCTACCTTATCTATGTATGTCAGACTGTGACATTCCTAATTGGGAAGTTACTTCCCAGTTAGGGAACTACTGATGATAAGTCTACTTTCCCTTGTTAGGAAGTCTCGTCCAGATCTGATAAACGGTTATCAGATCAAGGTTTGTATATAAGTCGATGCTTTTACATAGTTAATATAATAAGAGCCAAGCGGTGTTCTAAGTCTCATATAGCTTTACTCTAATCGAGTCCGCTCCTACACCCGAGTTATAACTTCGTTTATACTTCCACCCACCTATCTATCATATCTTCGAAGTATTTACGCTGTTTACATCTCGCCTGTAACATTTCACGGCTTGTCTATTATCTGCTATCGATAGCACCCCCTCCTACAATGTCTTCCGCACTTCCCCCCTCCGGACAACTAGATTCCAATGACAACATGGATGATGCACTAACTCTCGCTCGATACAATGAAGAAATTGAGAAAAATATTCGTAGCATTAGGGCAGAACAGAGTGCTTCACCTTGGGTACTCCAACAAAATATTCTGGAGCCCCCTCCCTCGTCTGGAACTTCTGATGGTATTGAAGATGTTATAGCCTCCGCACTTCTACACATACGACGATTAACTGCGGGCCCTTCCCAAGTACGGAAAGGCAAAGAACGAGTACCCCCTTCTCGTACCCAGAGCCCATTTTCCGCCGGAATCCGACAACTACAAGCCATACAAGCCGAAGTACGACGGCTTTCAGCTGAAAAAACGGCAGCTCTACAAAAAGTTGGTCAACTCCAGAACCAACAACCATCTACGTCCTCCTTTCTTCAACAGACAGCAGCCAGTGTCCAGAATCTCTCATTAGCAAGTACAGCGGCACAACAGGCATTATCTCAAAGCAACGCAACCACTCAAGATCAACTAGCAACAATGATCGGCCAACGGTTCGATAGAGCGGACAATAACATCAATGTCCTTAACCAACAGGCCAACCGACGCCATGATGAGTACCTAATTCGTTTTAGGAACATAGAAATAAGACTAGCAACTGTGGAAGGAAACCCAGTAGCCCCTTAACCACTATCTCTACCAGCCAACCTTCAACAGCTCACACTACAAGCCACCCAAATGCAACCACCTCCCCCACCACCACCAGAAGTACAACAACCAGCACCTCCACCACCACTATCTCCACGAGGACAGAACAATGATGATATGGTGGCAGGAAAAGCACCCCTCCCCGGAAAATTCTTAGGAGACAGAGATCAACTTGAAGACTGGATTCTTCAAATGGACGACTACTTTGTGGTTACCAAAATCCGGAACCCCGCACAACAACTGTCCTTCATCAGCATGGGTCTCGCAGGTACGGCCTTAGAATGGTGGAAAAATAAGAATTCATCCTTCCACACCTGGGAAGAAGCCCAAGATTCCGTTCAACATTATTATAGGGACTACTATAAGCCTGATCGATGCTACCGCCAGCTTATGGAGCTTCGACAAACTAGCACGGTCCAGCACTACCTAACCGAGGTAGACAGACTCAACTCCTATGCCGCCATTCCCGATCAACAATTGATCAATACTTTGATCAATGGAATTAACCATAAGCTCCAAGAAGCTATGGCACATTACGAACACCTCTGCTCCACACCAGCAGTATGGAGGGATAGATTAATCAAGATAGATATCACTAGGACTGAATTTCGAAGCAGGGACAAGAACCAGGGAAAGGACAAAAAAAGGAACTACGATGGGAATAGGAAATTGGAGGATAGAATCTCCCTTCGTGGTGACTTAGCTCAATCTACTAATGAGACAGCACTACGAGTCCCCTCCCCAATTGTAAGGAAAAGGAGGCAAGAGGAACGATGCCTGAAATGTGGAAGGAAGGGACACCTCAAGATCACCGAGTTAGGATTAGAGGAGTCGGGAAATTAATAAGGAGTGTGTCTCCTCCCGTCGGACGCACTCCAAGACATATGCCCCTCCTGACGGTCCGAATTATGCTTGCTGGAGAAGAAGTTGATGCAGTGGTAGATACAGGAACCAGTGCTCCAGTTATTGGAGAAAGAATCGCGAAGAAATTGGGATGTTGGAAAAGAACTAGGAAGGTTAAGATTCGATAGGGAGATGGATCAACTCTTGCTAGAGGAAAATATGTGGTAAATACAACGTTCAAGGTTTTTTCTGAAGGTTCTCTTTTAGGTAGGGTTACATTAGACGCTGTGGTATTGGAAATTGGGAAATGGGACGTAATCTTAGGACTTTCTTGGTTGGAAGAACATTGGTTTTGGGTAGATACACAGGCCAGGTGCCTAAGGAAGGATCTTTCAGGTTTGGTTATCCCTTGTTCTATTCGCTGGATTCCTTCTGTTTCGGTTTTGAATTTGGATCTCGAGCCACTAGAAGATGGTGAGATATTATTGATTATTGATGCAAGCGAAGGATACGCTCGTTACGCAAAATGCTTTTCTACAGAACAGGCAGCTACACTCCCTGAACACAAGTCCTGGGAGCACGAAATGCCTCTTCAAGACCCTAAAGCTAAGATACCTACCCGAACTATCTACAAGACCACATGGGAAGAAGACGAAGCCCTGCAAATCTACCTCCGAGAAAACCTACCAAGTGGTAAGGTTCATTGATCACGCTCTGCTACAGGTGCACCAATCCTCTTTGTCAAGAAAAAAGATGGATCCTTGAGGCTCTGCGTTGACTATAGAGCTCTCAACCATCTTACAATACCCAACAAATACACCCTACCGCTCATCAGTGAGCTACCTGACAAGACTCGCGGAGGAAAATGGTTCACCAGGTTAGACCTAAAAAAGGGGTACAACCTTATTCGAATTACAGCAGGAGACGAGTGGAAGACAGCCTTCTGTACCAAGAAGGGTTTATTCGAGTACACAGTTATGCCATTCGGATTGACTAATGCCCCTGCCACATTTCTAGAGATGATGGATACTATCTTTAAGGACTTGGAGGGATGCATTTAGTACCTCGACCATATCCTAATCTATAGAGGAGACTCAGAAGAGGAACACCAGCAGTTGGTAGAACAAGTCCTACAACAATGCATCAAGCACGGTCTAGCACTTAACCTCACCAAATCCGAATTCCATGTTCAAGAAACCCTCTTCCTAGAACACATCATCAATGGGCAGAAGGTTCAAATAGACCCAACCAAACTCGAAGCCATGTCCAAATGGCCTACCCCCACAAAGAAGAAAGAAGTTCAAGCCTTTCTGGGCTTCGCCAACTATTATCGACGATTTCTTGCCAATTATAGTGGGAAAGCAAGACCACTAATTGACCTCACTCGACATGTACCATTCTCATGGGGACAAGCTCAGCAACAATCGTTTGATGAACTCAAGCAACTATTCCTTTCGGCACCCATCCTCACACAGTTCGATAGATGCCTCGAGACCATAATGGAAACTGACACCAGTAACCAAGCCATCTCGAGTATCCTATCATAATATCACATCGTCAATGGAGTTAAGCAACTACACCCCACCGAGTACCATGCTAAAACCCTCGATGCTAGGGAACGCAACTGGCCTATACATGATAAGGAGCTGTTTGCTATTGTAGATAGTTTCCGTAAGTGGAGAGATTGGTTAGTCGGAGTACCTGTGAACGTCTATACAGACCATCAAGGGTTACAATATTTCTATACAAAGCGGAAGCTCAACTCCCGACAAGCCTCCTGGTACCTCAAAATGTCCAAATTCATCTACCATATCCACTACCAACCTGGATCAAAGATGGGCAAGGCAGATGGCCTGTCCAGACGTTCAGGGTAAGAGAAATCCTGTATGGAAGCCAGATTTTTTGATAAAGGACAATTGCTAGACCTTGAAGAAGACGATGCAGAGGAAAGAGGGGATGCGGATGACGTAGAACTAGAGGCAATTGATGTTGCAAGTTGGGAAAAGAAGAATGGACTATGGGTAGTACCCGAAGAACATAAGTTGGAAGTG
>Ga0307511_10003854_pt1 | contig 15346 bp, 11 predicted proteins | sample 13_EM_MG_FD_200266 | JGI IMG/M metagenome (GOLD analysis project Ga0307511, IMG submission 200266) | Populus trichocarpa ectomycorrhiza microbial communities from riparian zone in the Pacific Northwest, United States - 13_EM | ecosystem: Host-associated > Plants > Roots > Unclassified | place... | reverse complement strand
CCACTCCCCCTCCACCCCATCCTCCAACCAGCTTCCCCCCTCACGCCAAAACTTCCTCTCCTGATCCAACGCGCGGAAACACAACTCCCCCCGTTCATTGACCTGCCAATAAACATTCGGATCGCAATCATGGTTGACGAGGGAGTATAGTGGGTGGATTGCGCTGACGAGTGTCTCAATGGGGGGGTGAGTGCGGGTGTCGAGGTGTCGGGTGAGGGAGGCGACGCCCTTGAATTTATTAAGGAGGGGGAGCGTGGATGTGGGGGTGTCAAAGTGTGTTAGGGATAAAGTGGGGGAGCGGGAGAGGCTTTCGTCGTTTTCGCTTTCGGGTTGCGGTGGGAATGGGAGGATTTCGATCTGGAGGGCGTCGAGGATCATGTGCGGGACAATGACGCTTTGGTGGAAGTCAAAGGGGATAGGGTCGTCTTCCCCCTCCTCATCGTCTTCATCCACGGCAGCCTCATTCTTACTAGTTCCATCTAGCAATGGATACCCCTTCCCCTTCCTTCTCCTCCCCGCTCCATACAAATACCACACCTCCTCCAACTCCAAAGGATGTACCCCCCGAACCAGCGCCACAGCCCAAGCCCTCATCACCAACAAGCAGTAAACCGCATCGTCATCAAACACCCCTTCCTCCCCCTTCGCCCCTTCCAGCTTCCTATTTGCCTCTCTATGCAACCACGTCCAATCTACCCCACACACCGCCGGATGGTACAACCTCCCCGCTCGCTCTTGACACTCTTCACTACAGAAACTCGGCCAGATATCGTTCTCCTCGCACTCCGAACAACCCCACTGACCCTGCTCCGACTCGGGGATAGGCTTTGTGCACAACTCACACCTCACCGCTGCTGCTGCACCAGGTGGGCCGCCGGTAGTGGTGTATGCTATCAAGGTCGTAGGTTCGATTAGGTACGGATGGGGTGCGGGGATGGAGTCAGCTACACCCGGTATTACTGCGGGGATATCCCGGAGAGCAAATACACCCAACTGCTTGACTGTCTTACTCGAGACAGTACCATCTGCCTTGAGCCGGGGGAGCTCTACGCAGCGGGCTTCACACCACGGCCCCCCCTCAGACCCAGTTGAGACGCAGCACTCTCGCATCGATGCATTGATTTTCTCCAACGTCGAGGGCGCGAACCGGTCGGGCTCGTAGTGGTTCCAGGGGTAGACCTCCCTTCTAGAGAGGCCTCTGATTGGAAGATTCTTTTTGGTAAAAAGGATCTCAGTATTGCTCCCCGTAGCAGGTGTGGATATTGGGTCAGGATCAAGTTTCGCTAGTATGCCCCGGGCTAAATCCTCCCACAACCCCACATCGCCATCGCTAGAAAATCTCATGAATGCATTCCGGAGATATGTCTGTGCGAGCTTCATACACCCTGTATTGGTCAATGAGCGGATAATCGTCCAGAGGGACACCTTATCTATCTGATTCAGCACTCGTTCAGAGTCCTCCTCTTCCGTGTTCTTGCCCACTTCCCCTTCTTCCCGTACAACCCAGCGTAGCTCAGGATGTAATACTCCCACAAACCCCACCCCGGAAAACAGTCCCTTTGACACAGCACCTGCGTCTAAATCTAGAAATTCATATTCATCCGCGACTTCGTCAGTCCACTCCCGGAAGCGCTCCACGCTGAGCATGGCTCTGTAGGCGTCGGAGGAGGAGAGGTCGTGGTAGCCGAGGTGGGCATGGGTCAGGGCGCGGTTGAGGTAGGCTATTGGGATGAGTAGGAGGAGTTGGTCGACAATGCTTCGGGGGGGTAGTACCGCTTCTCGCCCTTCCTTATCCCCACCCTCATCCTCATCCCCACCCCCACCCTCCTGCTCCTCCTCATCGCCGTCGCCATTGGACTCAGAAGTAGATCCATGTGGATGTGAATGCGGGGTTGGGTAGAGGGTACTTATCAGCGTAACCACCTCAACCAAAAAACCCGTGAGCTTCTCGCGGGTCTGGAGGGGTGCTGCTGAGGGACGGGCATTGGGTTCTAGACCTGTTGATTTTGTGGGGTGGATGATGGAGGTGAGTTTCGACACGAGAGAAGGTATTAAAGAGCTCGAGCTGTGGGGTGAGATTGTGAGAGCGTTGAGCTGGGAGATGGGTACACCGGTGGTGTCGGCATCTTGGTTGGTCGCGCGCATGGGCGGGTGCACGGGGGGGAGCGCTGATGGTTTGTGATAGCGAGTGACATTGTTTAGTGGGGGGCAGTAAGCTTTTTGCCCCGCCAAAATTTCGCCCGAAATTTTACTTAGCAGGGGCCTGGGCTAAGCGAGTGTGCAGATAGAAGTGAGGGTAATATATTATTTGTCAAGCAGATAATATAACTGTTACTGTACTTGATTAAATCAATGTATTTATTTCCCCAGCAGCTGGTGAAGATCATCTCAAACAATACTTTAGCTTTTCCTACAACGCAATAGTAGCAGATTGCCTCTTCGTCCAAAAGGGTAAATTGACTGACACCAGGGCATCCCGCTGAACACGCAGTGCGTGAATTCCAATAAACCTGACATCGAGCCATATATATACATCCGAGATAGTCTCGGAGACTGTCTAAGCCACTCTTAAACTACTTACATGTTACCTATCACTATCTACCTTTTTCCTATTCAAACGATCCCACAGCGCGGGTTCCGGCCCGAGACTTCCCAAATGCACCGAACCCATATGGAGTACATGCATTCATACATAATAAGTGGGCCATCTAATCTGCTGCGCCAGCTCAAACAAAAGCCTATAGTTTGGGAAATCGGATCCATTTATAATTAGGAGCTGAATCCCTCCTCCCCAGAATGCGCGTGATAAGACTAGAGAAGCTCCCGACGGGGTCTCATGCTGGTTCCTGAGGCGTAGCTAAAGGGACACGATACTCGACGCAGCATTTTGGAGTCTCCTGGGTCGGGGACCCGGCGAGAAAAAATACTTAAGTACTTGTTTAGGTATAGTGCGCCAAGCGTTTCTAATCTAGGGCAATGCTTTTGTAACATCAAACATAAGCTTGCGCTCTCTGCACATATGCACATACATGGCCCTGGAGGTATCTGTACATTTGTAACCAGACTATACATTTGTAAGATCTCATAAAGAGTACCGTGTACATAGCATGGTACGAGATCAAGGGGTTGGGGCTATACCTATCCGGGTAGTCGCCTAGCAAAAGGCTAGGCCTAACAGGGTAGTTGCGTCAGTGGAACGTTTGTCAGTCAACCTGTGGGAACCTGGCCTGCGTGTGGGTGTATACTTGGGACGGGCTTGGCCTGGGGACGGATCAATTCTCCAGTCAAAGTACAGATAGATTAAGTAGTCAGCTTACTAAAGTACAAGGGGGAGACAGATCAGGCGAAATCTCTAGTCTGGTTGCACAACCCCCCCCCCCGTAGCAGATCTAGGTATCTTGCGATAGGTACAGCCCCTCGTCATGATATAAGAATTATCATGTACATAGTTTGGCTGAGACATCTGGGTTGTGTGAACGCCATTGCTGTAGTCGAGGATATCTCGGGTTGCACTTAGCCTCGGGTCGCTTGACATCTTTCTAAACCCAGTCTGATTGAACTTATGGATTCCCCCCAAGTGCTTCGACCCACATTTCGACCTACTAGCCGAGAGAGTACATTACCATCTACTTAGCGCCAAAAGTGTGCAGCTGAGGCGTTAGCGTTGTGGGAAGGCAACAGAGTATATGGCGGGATCTGTGGTACGATCTTCTTAGGGAATAAAATAAGCCACAGAATTGCACCTGGTTATGTCCGATCCGATTACACCAGTATATTAAAGAAAGCTATTCTTCCTCCGGCCGGCAATGATGTCCGATGCATTGAGCACTTTCTGTGCTACCAACAGGCCTAAGGCTGAAGCTCAGGTTAAGCCTTCGGGCAGCTGCAGAACAATAGTCTCTACGAGAGGTTGTGCAACCAGACTAGAACAATGGATTATAGATGGAAGACTTCAAGTCCCACTACTAGTCAATTCCAATACGACTTAACCTTAAGCTTGCGGAGAGACTACCAGTAGTGTGACATGGCTGCTGCTGTTTGTCTCACCTAATTATAAGATAGTCGGATTCGGGTTCAAGGTTCACTAAAGATGCCTGTTCTCGTGCAAGAGCCTTGAGTTATCATCAAAATTAAGTAGGCAATATTCGACCTAATTGGACTTCCGCCTATCCCCCGGCTTCGGCTCTGCCACGCTGGGCAAGGGTCAACTTCAAGGCCACCACGCTCTAGTATTGTGATATCGATACTTATTCGTTGTTTTTTCCCTCTGGTTACTTGGCTTCTCTATAATTTATCCTTTCATAATTCCACGCCGTTGAGAAGCTTAAGGCTGGCAGACCCGCGCCCGTCAGGCTAGGCAGATCCCATGGGTATCACAGCAGGTGGTCAGTGTCTTAGTATACGTAGGTATGTACGGGAATCCGGATTGTATACCCGGATGGGGTATCTGAACGGCGGATGCCTTCAGACGTTTTGGAGCCGAGGGAACAGGATCCATGGAGCCTGGGGCGACTTTGGCCTGTGCACCAGTCACAATAAATTGCTGATGCGGTGTCATTGGGGCTACAAAACTTGACCCGAGGGGGGAGAAACACAGCATATTAATAGTCCCCAATTCCGCCCCTATATAAGTTTGTGTCGCAACTTTATCAACATTCCCTTTATAGACTCGGTACATTCTCGCCCGAGCAAAAGCATTTAGTCACCGAATTACCTAGACCCCTCAAAATGCAGTTCTTCGCGTTGTCAACCGGTGTCCTCACCGCCCTGCTCTTCAGCGTCATTACGGCAGGCAGTCCTACATGCACTATCCCCCCAATTATCCATACCAGTTACCCAAAGCATCAGCTGGTAACCTATAACCCCTCAAACGCTACGGTCGATGGAAAGCTGGTACACATGCCTATTATATTCGGGATCCCGGAGAGCCCTCCCCCAATACCTCTTGTCATATATTCCCCCACTGTCCCCGAAGGCAACCACATCTTAAACGCAACTTTGAAGGGCACCCGCCTATACAACCAATTCTCCTCATCCAGACCAGCTAGGGTTGCTGCTTCTGAGCGCAATGGGCTTAGTGCCGTGTATTTCCAGAGTGGACCTCAGCCTGCTGGCACAATCGGTGCTTTCCATGTTATAGCGGGATGTGATATCAAAGGTAATAGGAGGCAAGAACTTTGGCCTGCAAAGGGGCAGTTTTGTGTGAGGACGGGAAAGTGGAAGCCTTCGTTGGAGATCATGATCAAGTACGATTCGTATGTGCAACGTGAGTAGATGCATCAGCCCCAATGGCCGACTATCAAAAGAAAGATACTGACTATAGCTTCCTAAATCTAGCCAAAAATGACCCGAATCCTTGCGTAGATGTAGCTCTTGTTACCAAGCTCATTCAGTGATCACAACATCTGCATGATGGTGATGGTGGAGATACGATAAACGCTAGTTGTTTAAAGGTTCGGTCGACTGATGCTGCTTTGATTTGAGTTTAAATCCTGTACTTAAGCCTTCTATGTAAATATTGAAGCCAGTATTCCATCATCTAAATCTAGCTATATCGTTCGGAACCACGAACTAGGAGGATGTAAATGAGCTTCTACTGTGCGCAGTCTGGCTGCACGTGAAATCAATTCACCACGCATCTTGTAGAACAAAGTACGTACATAGTTACGTTAGCGTTACCTAACACTCTAATCAAAGACCTAGGCAAAAGGCATGCTAAACATCAACAAGCACTGATAAGATAGCAGATACGCCGCAAAAGGCCGTGATTTAGTGTATATGGCTTATATCTTCAGTAGAACGTATCTGCCCAAGCCGACCATTCGGGATTCAATTTGCATAGATACATCCTGTCCTGTCATGTCCTGTCCTGGTCTCTACGAGAGGTTGTGCAACCAGACTACATACATACCTATGCTATACCAAGTTCAGCTCAACCACAGGACTTCTTAGATTTTTGAGGAGCTGCACTAGACATTGGCAGAAACTTGGGCTGTATGCTTACCCTCAATACGCCGCCGCTGGCTCATGTTGTCTTCCTTGACCAACAAAAGAAGGTTTGCTCGAGTATATAGTTCAGGGTAAGTAATTTTTTTTTTTTGGGGCTTGGGCTTGGGCAGATTTGAAATTCAGATGCTCGTCTTCTAATTTTTTATAGTCCTGGGCCGCTCATTCTGTTAGGTATCCTGTCGGGTACATCATGATAGGGTCGGGTTAGCATTCAAAGGGCGGGGCTGGCGACATGGAATTTTTCAGTAGTTCAACCAAAGATCCTAAATTGTCATTTTTTGCCATGGAATAAATATGCAGAGTAACGCCTGTCGAAAGGATCTTGGTATGTTGCGGAATCAGATCTCAAGAAGAGGAGAAAGTGGGAAGTGGCGACCCAGCCATACATATATGCTGTCGCTGCTTATGTACGTCTGGGTGAGTACAAGTACAAGACATGGCAACGGAACAACAAGATCAGCAACACCGGAGGAAACAAACACTGAAGCACTTACCCAAGAACTAATTACATTCAACCTCGACTTGACTTGTGCAGCATTCCATCGAACACTCACCCGCAGAATGTATGGCCAGTTTGGAACTATTTTAAGTAGTACTTAGAAGTCCTGTTTCCACTTTGATTTGCTCTCGTTTGTTTTAGACACTCTACGGCATTGAGTGCGGCCAAATCACAACATACATATCAACGGTTACGCTGCAGTCTCCAAGACTGCAACTCACAGCTGAGTACAAGCCCCCAACCCCCCTTAAACCTCAAGTGCTAAGTATTTCAGTAAGAGCAGATCTTTTGCTAAGCTTTAAGCTAGTTCATTGCCGCATGGCCACTCCTATTCGAAGTTATAATCAATCTCACTTCCCCAGGCACTTAAGCCCGGCTTATATTCGACCATTACCACGATTTACACTGCCATATATTCTAGAGTCCTCGCCAGAGATTCGTAGCCAGATCCTTGCAAAGCTCCACAATTCCCTCCCGGATTTAATAAGCCTACGCCTTGTCAACAAAGCCTTTGCACGCTATACCTGCGTCTATGTGTTTAAAGAAGTTTGGTTGGTCTTTAAACCTCATTACTGGCAAGGGAAGGATATGGAGGCCATGAAACGAATTGGTAGCCATGTCCAAAGGGTAATCTTCAAGCTCAAACACAATCAATATGGATCTGTTGAGCCACTAGTCCCAGGCGTTCTCGTGAACACGAGAATACCTTACGCACCAGGGAGAGATTACAAAATGGAACTGGAGGACAGACCCGGCCAAGCCCAGGGGAGAAGCTTGATGTGGACAGTGAGGGATCATCTGAACCCTGTTCCGGAACTCATTGAATTCCACACGTCAGGTGGCACCCGCAGGGAGGCAGATGAAGGTGACCATGGGGGAACCAAAGCACGGGTCAATATTCCTATAGGCAAGACAGGCGGGCCACCAGATATGTCACACTATGGGCCGCTCTTCACCACTGTGGCATCAGTCAAGCACTTCACTGAGTTCTTCATATGCACCCCCAACTTGACATCTCTCGTTATCCAGGCTCCGGGTAACGATCTTAACTGGGAATATTCTTCTGTGGACATCGCATTAGAATCCCTCCGCCTAGGAGCAGTAACTGCGGGTATCAAGATTCAAGAACTGGCCTGCTTGCCCATACACATATTAGGATTAGAGACCCTGTCTGCTACGGGAAGACGGCCCGATGTGGTGCCTGCCGCTTTTGGCCTCCTTGGGTGGGGAGGACTGAAGAGATTAGAACTTGCAGTAAACGCGAGAATGCTGGTTGATAGTGTAGGAGGTGTGGGCAGGGATAAACAGGTCTATGGCCGTATTGTGAGGGCATTCCTGCTAGCACTGGGTAGTATGGGCCGCAATGGTATCGAGACCCTCAAATTCCAGTGGATGGGCGGGGAAACTGGCGTACCTTGTCAAGTACTGGACTGTCCCTTCTTGCTCAGCAACACCACCCGCCAGAGCCCAGATGATACAGGCTCTCATAACACTTTCTCCCAACAAGGCTCCCCGACTATAGCTCTAGACATGAGCAAGGGCGCGGAAAACGCAGCAATTTGTGCCACTCTCACCTTTCCACACTTAACGCGTATGTACACCCGTAATGTGGCAGTAACGGCTTCGGCACTGCAGGAGTTCCTTTGGGAGCGGGCCCCAAAATGTTCTTTCGTAAGCACCAGAAAGGTGCTGTTGAAGGATGGGGAAGACCACCGATACGCTATGAGGGGTTTCGTGCCAATATGGATAGCTGCCGACGAGGAAATTTGGGAAACTCAGCGAGCTCGGTTCTTTAGTGGGGATTACCAGCGACAGAAGAACGTGGCTGGACAGGGTTCATTACCAAGAAGACCTGGTCTGAGGAGGGAGGCGCTCAGTGGACCGTGAGAAGGCAGAGTAGACTAGGATTAGGGAACAATTTTTGGGGTTTACACGGAAAAGAGTACGTAGCAATAGACCAACTTATAATTCGTCAAAAGCATACCCAGGGGATGAGAATAGTATCATTGTTACTCGCTATATTATATGGTAACGCTGCTGTGATGCACCTGTAATGAACGAAAGTATGAGTGTTATATTTTGTAATGTTTAACACTATTCCACATCTTTAGGCCAAGCGACCACCAGTGCGAAGACTGCTTGTTCCATCATCTGGAGGTGGCATCCCCTCCTCATCACCAGGCTCTCTATAGTTTACCCCCTTCTGCCCGCCAGGTCTAGTGCGTGATCCTTCTATAATATTTTCTGTGTTGATTGCTTCTTTATCATCCCTCTCTATCACAGAAATCATTTTAGTGATTATTCCTTTTCTTCGGATTTTTTACGCAGACTCGAATATGTATGTAGAGCTCAACTGTGCAACTTACCTAGCATCTCGCCGCTGCTCGCCGTGTTGGGGTCGATTGGATCTTCAACTGGATCTTCATCTTTGGTTACGGGGTTGGCAGTATCTGCACCGACAGCACCACCAGGTCCTGTGCCATGCTTCTCGGACACTCCAGCTGGCTCGTCCATGGCGTAGGAATTGTCGATGACTCTGCCACTTGGGACATCATCCTGATCGGCCTGTTTCTCGTAGGCAATATCGGCAGCAGTCTCGCGAGCTGACATGGTTGAAGACTTATAATAGAAGAGTTGACAAGTATATTAGGGTACGTGGATATTGCAGTTCTGAATGAGATGGGAACGAGACTGGCAAGGCATTGGTAGGTACTTAATATATTCACACACCCTATCCTCGAGCACAAGTAAAGCTATGATGATTAGGTCTTGTAGTCTCCACCTCAGAGACGCCATGGCTATAATGATGAAATCACCATTTCAGCCACTCGCTTTACATGACATAACGTGCGAAACTGCTGCTTTCGTTATACCAAAACTATACATAGTCCGATCTCGTTAGTCTCATCTCAGTGTTTGACCATGGATCAGTGGCTGTATGCGCAGTGAGCTCAGCCTGCTGGGTCTGGACGCCTGGGCGCCGCAAAGCTACATGATTCGATGCACAGCATCTATGGTTGAGAAGATTTTAGGCACTCGAAACACAGAGATCGGAAATCTTGGTCCATCAGGTACCACTGTCGTGGGTTTAGGTTGCGCCTTTTCAAGGTTGATCCTTGATCCCAGCTTCGGTACGGTTCGGCCGGCTGGTAACCAGAGAGATGGGACACTCTGTTTTAAGATCCAGGGAACCGTTGACACGTAAGGAACAATTTCGACAAACAAAACTAAAGTACATCCGGGACCAAACGAAAAGAGAGAGACGACGAGGGAAGAAGGGGGATTTTCCCTTTGCCCCGGTTCGGCAGTTTTCCAGCCCTCCCAGTATCGGAGATCTCATCAACACTTTGGATTTGTCCCCCCACCCTGAAGGGGCTATTTCCGGCGGATGCGGAAACCCTGAATGATACATACGAAGCGACAGCAAACCTCATCCTCTGTCGTCACTATCTTCTCACACCCTCCAGCCCGATTGGAAGTTTTCATCGGCATGCAAGCCTTACTGTACAGTGCCTGCACCAAGGAAAGGGGAGGTATGTACTGATCCACGACGATGGAAAAGTAGAGATTTTCCCCGGCTGGGCTGGACGTGGATAAGGGTGAGAGGATAGAGTACAATGGTTTGTAGGCGGTGGGATTTGGAAAGCCAGCGGGTCACTAGGGGAACAAGCCGAGGGCCTATTGATTTCTGAGGTAAGTGCTGGGTTCGGAGTGGTCTTGCGCTTGCCCAACTACAATACCTAGATATCCATATGGCTGTGTCCTGAAGGTTGTGATACCCTTTTTTTTTTTACCATCACGAATTTTTGACGGAAGAGTCTGGAGAGCCTCGTCGAAACTTGAGGAGGGAATAAACAAGTTTACCCGGGGTCATTACATATTACATATACCTCATCGGCAAGGGGCCGAGAAACCGCCGCCCACCGCTGTTCATCAGCAAACTAGGGCTGAATCGAGACAACATCTACGAATCATCAAGAGGATCAGCTCTGGCGGCTGCCTTCAGAAAGACTGCTAGCTCTTTCTATGCGCTGTCTCCCGGAAAAACGATTTATCCGCCAGAAATAGGCTTAGAGCTGTTCTTCATAGAACAAGTTTCCTTGTTGCATGTGACGTTCGGGCCGCTTATTTGCTAGTGTCGCCATCGACCAACGATTCGTGGACAACACAGCAGCGCCAGCCCAGTATCGCGCAGCTGTGCTTGTATCGGCCGTCGTGGGTGAATGTCTTAATTCCCGCTTGGAAGAAGCAATGGAATTACGGCATGCATCGAGTACGAGTCCCCACCTGTTTTGGAGCGCAGTACATGAATTCGGCTAGCCGGGCATCAGCCCATATTTTCTTGGTTGGTATCGGAAGGCAGATTCCAATAAAAACCTCCTGCTCTTCCCTCGTTTGTAGGTAGTGCGTCCTTGCATTATTTTACGTTTCTTGAGTTGCTACGAAATTTGTTCCTGCGTATACTCACTGAAGGTAGACACCACATACCATTTGTTGCACAGCAAAGTTTGCCCAATTGGAACAGTTACCACATTACAAGCTTCATTTCATACGGTCTGTTACAATTCTCGGTATTTCGCGCATTACGCCCCCATCCCCATCCCATTTCCAAAAATCTCCAAGGAATATAGTCACATCGATTATACCGAGCACGGCATCCACAGCATAATCGGTTGGGCAACCACCCACGATGCCTTCTTTACACTTCGGCGGTTCTCCGTATGGGCATGTGAAGCCGCCGCTACTTCAAGCCCTCTCCCTCAAGCGGAAGAAGTCTCGTATAGCAGCCGCCGCTGCGGCAACGGTATTCAAGGTCTTCACAAGCACTCGTGGAAGGGATGCGATTTTAAGGCAGGGCGTCAAGTATCGCAACATGTTTCACGCCGGTAGTGGATTGGTGAGAGAGAGACAGCCAGGGGAGGAAGTTACACAAGAGAAGGGCTGGGTTACTGATGAGGAATCGGAACATTCAGAGACAGAGGGGAGTGAGGAGGAGGTTATTCCAGTCGTGGTGAAGGCAGAGGATACAGTGGAGAGGTTTGAGGCAGAGCAAGAGACTATGGAGGAGGCAGAGGATTTGGCTGTGGCAGTTGAGGAGGAGTCGGCAATGAACCTTATCCACGAGACAGAAGAGGTTGCGAACACTGATTTGCTGAAGCTTGAGATTTCTTTGGCAGAAAAGGAAATACCCCAAGTACTGGTTTCACAAGTACCCACAACACAGGCAAAGGAGGTTGTAGTGGAAGCAGAAGTGCTGTCTGCACAGGAGCCCACTTCCGAGAGGCCCATCGGAGAAGCTGTGGAACAAGGGTTTCCTGTTGCGATTTCCAAGGAAGTTGAGCAACAGGCCCCCAAGGAACTAGTCGTAGATATGGTGGAACAAGCCCCCGAGCAATTGGTTGTGAGTTTGGAACAGGCCGAAGAGCTGGAACCAGTGACAGAAGTCATTGCACAGCTTGAAGAAAAAATCGCCGATGAGGTTTTGGCTCCCTCACCACCAACAGAACTCGTTCTTGAGCCAATACACCCCGAATCACTCTCACTAACATCAGTGATGAACCTCCTTGAGCCTGCAGAGCGCGAACCACTTACATTCACGGCAGTGATGAATGCCCTTCAGTCGTCAAAGCCAGAGCCAGCCCCATCGATGGTAGCCATGGAAGGTGTCGAATCATCAATTCCGGAACCATTCACCCCAACGGCAGTGATGGAAGTCGCGGATGTTCAACAACTCGAACCAGTACTGGAACTCAAGGAGGTCGAAGTCAGTCCGTTGGATGATATCCTGGGGGAGATACAAGAGGAACAAGAGGAAATTAAGGCCGATGACATTGATATCACGGGAGTAATACAAGAGGAGCAAGAAGACATTAAGGCCGATGACGTTAATATCATGGAGGAGGTACAAGAGGAGCAAGAAGAAATTAAAGCCGATGATGTTGATATCACGGAGGGGCTACAAGGGGAGCAAGAGGACATCAAGATCGATGACATTGATACCCCAAGGGAGATACAATGGGAGCAAGAGGACATCAAGGTCGATGATATTGGTATCCCAGGGGAGTTGCAACAGGAGCAAGAGGACATTAAAGTCGATGACATTGATATCCCAGGGGAGCTACAAGAGGAGCAGGAGGATATTAAGGCTAATGACATTGAGCAACAAACGGATGCGGAAATACAAGAGGCACTAGTGGAAGTGGAGGAGACACTCTCGGAGGAGTCTAGTCTTGAGGATGAGGTAGTGGAGATCTCACCTAACACATCCATAGGGGGAGGGCCCGAAGTGCAGGAGACAGCGCCGATGACGCAACTACACACCCCGCCATTGACAGCAGAGCCGACGCTTGAAGCCCAGGGTGAGGACTTGACAATGGAGGTTGTGGAGAAGGTTCTTCCTATCCGTGTGCAGGTTATTTCGCCTCAGCCTCCGCAGGAGACTCCAGTTTTAGCAATCAGCGAAAAACATAGTGAGCAACTCTTTGGTGATGAATACGACGAGACTGAGCTGAACGAAGATGAAGAGCCTGAAGTTGAAGTTGAAGTCGAACTTGAGAACCTAGAACTCGAAGGTAGTGAAAATTTACTCTATACTATAGGAAAGAACGTAAACTAACTTTATCATTACATGATTCAGGTTCACTCGGATCCACACCTTCCCATATGTTCAAGCTCACCCTCCCTATACCATCATCCGTCAATAGTTCTTCTCCATCTACAGTTGCGCTTTGTGTCAAACCCGAACAAACCCTGTTAGACCTACAGAAACTCATCCAAGTTGAATTACTCTACACCTCGACAGGCTCTCAGCATATATCGTTTACCACTCTGGGCGTCGAGCCTTCTGAGGGTACCACTGGCATTGTACCCAAACCTGACTCAACAGGCTTTGCTACCAACGACAGGGAAAGCGCAACCCTCCGAAGACCTTCCTATAGTGATCCAAGCAAATACAGTAGCAAGCCTACAGGTATACCAACGCGATGGTCGCTGTCAACTGAGATCGGTGCCTTCATAGGTGATGCTGCGAGGAATCAATGCTTCAACATTGGTATATCCAATACTCCCGATAAACCTCCGTCGACAACCATTCGCATTTCACTTCCTAGTTTCAATGACCGAACGTTACACCAGCGATCGCAACTGCGCATCCTCGCACCCAATCTTTCCTCCCTCTCCGCCCTCAAGTCAGAATGCGATGCAGACGTGCAGCGCACAACACGGAAACAAGGCTTACTGACACTTGCAATGAGCGGCTTCGCTTGCCTACTGCTACCACTTCTCCTCATCACTTTCGCATATCTCTCTCAACCTGGGCTACTCCCATCGTTTCGCAACCCCCCACCAGGGGAGCTGAGACTCTCACACCCGATCACGACATATATCGTGGCGGGACTCGCAGATATTCTCCTTCTAGCAGGTTTCGCTTACCTATGGTCCGTCTATCGCACTACAGGACGACACAGCGTACCAAATCTTGCTACCGTGAAGAAAGTCTACAGCGAGCGGGGATTCGATGCCGCGAAGTGGGAGGAGCTGCAGGCGGAAAACACGAGGCTGCGTAGCGAGATACGGCAAGTAGCAGCAGAGTATGGCGTAACTTGGGACGATGACGAAGTCGAACAAACAAAAGCGACGAGTACAGCTGCAACCGCAGCCTGAACCGCCTCTCCTTACGTCGGTCAAAGTTTTTTTTTTCTTAGGAGCTCTGGTGTGCCCTATTCAATTCTCCACTCAAACCCAACTTGAGTCATTCATTTTCATTTCTTTTTACCTAACGAATTTCTTTTTGCGGGATACAGACGGCTGTGGGACAATTCGGTATTTCCATTCATCAAAAACATAGAGTGCCTTGCTTCCGCGTTTCCGCTTCATAACTTTTTGTTTTCGGACTTTTCCTTTCGGACTTTTCTTTTGAACGCTTCTACTTTTTTTACACTGGCATTTTTTTTTCGGGTTTCTCACATGCATCGGGTTTTCAACGGCAAACACACGTATACCCATTTCACACAAATAGCGCAAATAGATGGGGCACAATTGGGACTTGGACTGGGACGGAAAGGAACTGGGTTAGGTTATGGGAAACAGGGCTGGAATGAGGAAACGGGTTGGATCTTTGGGTTTGGGATTTGGACTGCCCCAGGAATCAGGATCGGGTCGGGCAGGGATCGGGATCGGGATTCATCAATTAGAATTGGGATTTGGTTGATGTTGATGATGTATATGATGACAGCGTGGTTGGATTAACAACTCACCTCTTCTTCTCCGCATTATCCTACAAACAAGAAAAACAAAGCCTTTCTTTTGTCTCTTTTCTTTTTCTTTGTTGCTTACTTTTCATGTGGATACCATTACTTCATCTATCATCACAAGCATGAGTTGACAAACTTCACGAATGGCATCTGAAGAATTATATTACTGGCGCATATCTATCTGTGAGCACATATAAAAAAAACAAATACAAAAAACAAGCTCGTATTCTATCAAGTACTTATATCTATGATGGTCCTGTCTGACGTCCCATTCCCCCCCCCCCCGCCGTAGAAGTACAGTATACTGAAACGTGTGAAACAATGTTTTCAACCCATTAGGTCATTGGCTGGTGGATTTTATTACTTCTGTACAAAGGCGCGCAATGTAGCAATATAAAAATTTTTTTTTTTTTTGGTTTTTTTTTGGCCATCCATTTCGGAAACAAACGGATGTTCCTGATTCGCATCGCATCCGGGATCCTCCACGTAAATTAAGGGAAACGAGGTATTTTTTTTCCGGCCCGCCGCAAACCGCCCCCCCCCCCCCTTTCGTAATATATCAAACTAGACTACAATATATCGAAAT
>Ga0307511_10003853_pt1 | contig 15346 bp, 15 predicted proteins | sample 13_EM_MG_FD_200266 | JGI IMG/M metagenome (GOLD analysis project Ga0307511, IMG submission 200266) | Populus trichocarpa ectomycorrhiza microbial communities from riparian zone in the Pacific Northwest, United States - 13_EM | ecosystem: Host-associated > Plants > Roots > Unclassified | place... | reverse complement strand
ATTTAAGGGCAAGCGCCCATCCGGCTTCGGACTCATACAGTCTACAGGAATAGCCATTCGGATGGTTGGCGTGCCACATTGGGTAAATGTTCGATGAAAGAACTAGTTATTGAGGACACAGAGTCCCACTGTTCTGTGCACATCTACAACATATTTCTAAGCTACTGGATCCTGTTTTGTGTGGCTGCACTACATACTGTATTAGGTGATACCTCTCTTTGTCTGGACTCCGGTAGACCAACTGCGAGAACCAGACTATACTGCGAGCAGCTTAGTATATTACGGGAGAAGCTTGTGGGAGTTCGCACAGCCTGAAGCGAACCTAGTTTGGCAACTAAACATGCACTACCAAGCTGTGGTGTTAGCCAGACTATCTCCAGGAGGGATTGTACGAGTCTAGGCTCTGGTTGGGTTGTTCAACCGAGTGCAACCGTGTCCTGTGCGACTGCTAAGAGCGGCTTGTGAGACTAGTGCAGCCAGACTAAGAGGATCCATGCATACAGACTATGTGAGCCAACCACACTACAGACTATGTAGATTCATGCAGCTTGTTTAGCCAAGTTGACTCCTTCCCTAGCCCAGTCTACCATAATAGTAACCTGACCGAGTTAACTTGGAAGCCATGGTGCAACCAGATTAACCATCAGGTGGCTAGACCCTTGAGGTATGTGACTAGCCGTTCCTGGTTGGAGGACCACTGGAAAAGACTCCTTCACAGAACCAGACTACCTACAAGGGACCGGTCGTGCCAACCAGACTAGAGCAGACTACGGGAGACCCCTGTTATGCGACGATCTCCGCAGCTGTGGTCGAAACAGAGTAGAGTGGTCGTGCCAACCAGACTACGCGACGAGATCCCTGTGCCCACAAGACTGGCAACTCTTCCCAGTGTCAGCGATAGTTGCTATCCGGATTTGCCACCTATTTGGAACGTTGCTAACGAGGACATGAGGGATTCACTTGAGCCAGTACAATTTGAGATAGTTACAGAACGGTGAGTCGCCTTGAACCGCACCTTCCTTACGTTAGGGTAACATTCAGAATGTGTTGTGTATTTTGTCACTTTGAATTCTGTAAAGCTGGAAACTATACTAGACACTTACAAAAAGATCACATGGTGTCTGCTACAGTATCATTGGCAGCACTCGACCAACCTGTTGAGGACCATAAGGAGACACCACATCCCTATCCAAACTCCATGGTACCTGTGAGAACGCTTGCCTGGCAGAAGCGGCGACGTTCTGGTTCCGTTATGGTAGAGGACATACCTGGAAAATCCCTGAAGTGACCTGCAGAGACCAGGGCTCTGTTGTCTGGCTTCCTTAGTCATTCTGAGACAGTACCGAAGTTTAGCAGACTGGATGTGGTACCAGAGGGCGGTAAGTGACTTCAAAACATCACACAAACAACTGAAGAGAGATAAAGTTTTGACTTTTGGGATCCACCATAAGATCCCATAGCTCGTGGTGAGCAAGCAGTCCAGCACGCAAATGTTTCTCCGGATTTGGAACCAGAGGGTGGTAAGAGACTTCAAAACATTAAACAAATAAATGAAAAGAGACAAAATTCCGACTTTTGGGATCTACGATTAGATCCTGAGGCTCCTGCTGAGGAAGCAGTGCAGTACGGTAAGGTTTCTCCGGATGAGGAACCTGAGGGTGGTAAGAGACTTCAACACATGGAACAAAGAACTGGAGAGAGACAAAATGCTGACTTTTGAAATCCACCATTAGTTCCCGATACTCGTAGTAAGCAAGCAGTCCACCATGCTAAGGTTTCTTAAGATGTGGAACCAGAGGGTGGTTAGAGACTTCAAAACATTAAACAAAGAACTGAAAAGAGACAAAATTCTGACTTTTGGGATCTATGATTAGATCCTGAGGCTCCTGGTGAGGAAGCAGTTCAGCATGGTAAGGTTTCTCCGGATGTGGAACCAGAACTGGTAAGAGACTTCAAAACATTGAACAAAGAACTGGAGAGAGACAAAATGCTGACTTTTGAAATCCACCATTAGTTCCCGATACTCATAGTGAGCAAGCAGTCCAGCATGCTAAGGTTTCTTAAAATGTGGAACCAGAGGGTGGTAAGAGACTTTAAAACATTAAATAAAGAACTGAGGGTGGACAAAGTGCTGAATATTGAAATCGACTATTAGATCCCAATACTCATGGTGAGCAAGGAGTCTAGCATCCTAAGATTTCTCGGGATGTGGAAGTAGAGGGGGGTAAGAGACTACAAAACATTGAAACAAAGACCTGAAGGGAGACAAAATTCTGACTTTTGGGATCCACCATTAGATCCAGATACTGGTGGTGAGCAAGCAATCCCGAACGCTGAGGGTGGTGGGCCAGTTACAGAATGTCTACCAGCAGAGTAGGAGGTGGGAAAGATAATAGTGACAAGAGCTTTGGATGATCTGCAACGGCTTCAATTCAACCTGATATTCCCCTTCCAGAGTGCATGTGCATACAAGCTTGTTAAGTACTTCCAAGAAAGCAAAACCTCCTTATCAAATATAAATGGGTTTTTCAGGGCAAGTCTGTTACCAGACACCCATGGGGTCCATTTTCAGTCAGGGTATATGTGGAGCAATAAAATGTGTGCAATGATAGATCAGTCTAGTTGGATCAAAGGAACAGTCGACTTCCACCTGCCACAAGGCTATATATTCTATTACAGGGATCTCGAACATACGATTCAGTATCTACTGAGGCCACGAGCCTACGCTGATTATCTAGTTTTTGTACCTAAATACAAATTAGAACAGGAATATAACCAAGTATGTACAGATATGCATACTGGTGATTAGTGCTGAAGGACGCAAGTACGAAGCCTTTCCTCCCAGTATAAGCCCATGTGCTAAGAAGACAGTAGAACCCGCTGCCAGTCGGCTCAATGCTTGTAACTGTGCTTCTCACATCTGATCAAACTTTCCGCACGATTTTCTCCAAGGACAAGAAATTATAGCCCTTATTCATGAACATTGGCAATATCTGCTCGGAGTTTCGGAATAAGCCATCGTCACAAGCGTGGATCTTATTCAGCCTTCTCGCGGTCAGCCCCAAATGGCACACTAAGGTTGCTGGCTTCTCAGCTAAGGATCAGGAGTATGATGCTCTCAGCCTATAGCACAAGATTATCGCGCAAATCCTGTTGCAATTAACAAAGCTATACAAGGTACGTATACAATCCTATGGGGGTGCAATGGCGTCTATTAATAAAGTTAGCAGGCAGGAGAGTTAGACATCCTATGTGGGGATAGCAAGGTGAGGAAGTGCATCCCAGTTCTCTCCACCTGGCTGGCCGCCAACAAGGAAACTCTCAACATTTATAGTATTAAGACCAAGTGGTGCCCTGTTTGCATTGCAATTCTGCAACAATTGGGAATACTCTCAAAAAACCCACTTGCGATGCACGATCACGCAGCTTTTGAGAGTGTTTTTCTAGCAGACGATATGGAAAGGTATGTAAGAGTGTGAAAGAATGTATTCAGACTATGCCTAAGATGTGAGCAGGTTGGCTTATGCAGGCATCAAGCCCGTCGAAAATTTGCTGTGGGTACAGTTACGAACCCCAGGAGTCTAGCCCCCATTGATAGTCCGTGGTGACATACTTCACCATCTTCTCCTCGCAATACTAAAGCATTTGATAAGCTGGATAGAGCAATTTCTTAGCAAACACCACCGTTTGTAGGTGTTAGATAAGTTCTGGGAAAAGATACCAGCATACCCAGGATATCGAGCATCTCAAAATTGCTATCTACAGATAACGATGTGGAGTGCAACTGAAATGAGGGGGCTTAATCGAGTAATATTGGCCCACTTCACAGCAGCGAAAGGAGACAGCAAGAAAGCGATCTATTGTGTACAAGATATCACAGACTTCTCTCTTATGGCACAGTACAGAAGTCAAACACCGTAGACCATAGGCTGTATATATCAAAATCTCCAAAAATTCCACGATAACCACCATGTCTCCACTTAGTTTCGAGCGACACAAATGGACCATCAGGGCGCAAAAGAGGCCTCAAGAGAGCTGGCAGTTGAAGAATGTGAAGCACGTCAAGGTAAACTGGAGGAATATTCCCAACTTAGTACCACAAAATGGAAAAATATGGCTATGGAAGAACACCAAGAGAGACAACAAGTGGTATAGGAAGTCCTCTCACAAGCCCACTTCAACTTCCCTAAGATATATTTACTGTCACACTATAACACTCAGATAAGAGAGTTTGGGAGCCTCTAGCAGTACTCGACAGAGGTGACGGAGGCGTTGCACAAGCCTTTAAAGGATGCGTATAGGAGATCTAACCATGTGAATTCAACTGACCAAATCCTCGATATTATCACTAGAGAACATATGTTGAGGATAAGAGAATTGCACATTAAGGTTTGAGGTCGTGAGTATTAGGTGGATAGTGAAATCATTAATACGGTCAGATCACAGCACAGAAGCAAGTGGACGCAAGATGCCTAGGAGCCACACGCGAGCCCAATGCCCTCAAACAAATATAAATATACGAGATTCGGGGATAAACAAGCTTCGAATGGTCCTGAAGGAACGCCAATGGGCAGGCTTGCAGAAAAGATAATCGTTCCTGAGCTTAAACAGCAGTTCTAGGAATACCTCAGGGGATTGCCAGTAGGCACAGTGGGTCTAGCAGAGATCGCAGATTTCCCGACTCACTATTATCCGAAGCTCAAAGTGCCGGTGGCACAATTTCAAGGCCAGGGTATACAGAGGCACAACGTCTGGTGGACAGCGGGGCAACCATTCTGGAGATTGGGTAAGTCAAGGTCTGATTGGGTATGGGTGCCATACAGAGGGCGTACAAAGGTGGCTAATGCCGAACTGGATGGGAAGGTTGTAGGAAAATTGGAAGGGCTCTTTAGGGTGCGGGATCGTATTGACATGATGCCTGAGGTAGCTCTAGTGTCATTACTTTCCTTGCGGAGCTCAAGCAAACCAGGTGGGGAGGAAGGAATGGTACGTATGGAGCACGGGAATGCAGGGCGGAAGTTAAGGATTGTGCCGATAAGAGACATAGAAGGGATGGCACATCTGATAGGGTGGAAACAAGACAGCCTGTGGCTGGTAAAGAAGCGGATAGATCTGAATTCATGGAATGAGCTCTACGATTTAGAAATCGGACTGTGGGTGAACGAGGGAGGGCGAGGAGGGTCTTAATTATATAGGGGTGAAATAGATATATATATCATTAAAATAGTGGGCTTAAACCGGGGAGCACCAGTGATGAACGTGTGCAGGAATTGAAATGTGGAAGGAGAGGATAAGTAGGAGTGTCATAGAGTCATGCGAGTGGGGGTAGGGGGTACCGTAAGGGAAAGATGTAGGGGACCAGAAACGTACCAAGTAGGAGAAGTAATGCCCGTGGGCCGGAGAAATTGAAAGGGACTCAGGAGGCACCAGTGGGAAGGAGCCGGGAAAGGACTGACAGGAGGCAGAAGGGGCAATGAGCTGAAGGGGGACATATGGGAGGCACAAGTGGCAATGGGCAGGGAAGGGACTTACAGGAGGCACAATAGGCAGTGGGCCAGAAGGGGATGTATAGGAGGAATGAGGGGCAATGAGGCAGAAAGGAACGTATGGGAGGCACAAGTGGTAATGAGCCGGAAGGGGGCGTTCAGGAGGCACGAGGGGCAGTGAGCCAGAAGAGGACGTACAGGGTGCCACTAGAGACACGGTAGGCATGGGAAAAAGAGATGACATCAAGGAGCCACAGCAAGGCATCAGGGCGCCAAAAGTTCTTTGCAGTTGGTACTAAACCACTTATTCCCAGTAGGACAAAAACTCCTTACAATCCAACCCAAAGGCATTGCACTCTTTGCTTTCCTGGAATGGAGAAAAGCAGAGCTTACTACAAAGCCTGTCACTTTGGCTTCTCTCGCCATAGAAGATAAAGTACCTGTCTACCTTCTACCCACTTCGAATTCATGGTATCAGCTATGAACCTTAGAGAGAGTCTGGAATTCAACCCCCTGTATAGAATTCACCCAGTGATTACCTGCAATCACACTCAAAGAGTTGCCATCCACGACAACTATCAACCACTGAATCTGCCCAAAACCTAGTACCATATGGGTTACAAAATAGAGACCCTCAGCCTCTGTATTCTACGCTAAGCTGACAAAACAGCTTATTAAGAAAGAAGTTTCAGGCTGCATTTATCGCATACAATATGATACCAATGTAATGGTTCACTTTGTATAAGCATAAGGAAATGATGCCACTAAACCATGATGTATTCTGGACTACAGGGATCAGAATAATCCAGTTGACCCTTTCTAATCACTCCTACCAAGTATCAAGAAACCCATGAAGCTAGTTGCCGCTTGGAAATATTGGAGCAAGATTGACCTAGCAGCTGAATACTATAACATTATAATCGAAGAAAACTTGCAGCCATACTCTCCATGCATCACAAACTTAGGTTATTATCGTAATCGCATTATACAATAAGGCAACAGCAATGTTTATTCCACTATGGTACAAGCCATTTCTTAAATCTTTAAGGATATAGTCTACAAGAATCTTGTCATATATATAAATGACTGCATTATGTTTTCGTATACCTATAAGAAACATATAGGTACATTATGAGATGTTCTTCAATGACTCCTCGACATAAGGTTTTGATGGAAGGCCAGCAAATGCTAGTACTTCATCCAATGTCTAGATATCTTAGAATACATATTGACTCCGGACTAGTTACATATGGTTCTTAAGAAGCATAAGAAAGAACTGGACTTCAATGTTCCCAGGAACTACAGGGATTTACGAGGAATATTGAATGTTGTTTTTTTGTCTGAGCATCAGTCGGGAATTGGCATGCTGATCAAGCACTCCATCAGAACTGCAAGATGAAATGGCACTCTAGAGATGGATGGACAGCCATACTATAGTACTCAAGAAAATCAAGTAATATATGAATTTTTTCTGGTTTCTTAAACTCTAGAACCACTTCTCTGAAGAAGCCAAATATGTAGTATGCGATGTCAGTAATATTGGACTAGGATCATGGATATGGCAAGGATAACTAGGATTAATTTAACCCTATTGATTTCTTTCTCAGAAGTTCAAACCAGTAGAGCTGAAATACTGCAACTACTAAAAGTAGTGACTCCCTATTGTAGACTCCCTAAAATATTTTGAGCCACAGCTCGGAGACCGCAGGTTCGCAGTACTTATGGATCACTAACCACTACTCTTGTTCTTCTGATAATAACAAAGATATTACAAGCTAGCTTGTTGGTAACCTTACATATGACAATTCGACATGCTTATCGACCATATGGCTGAATAGGAGAATCTGTTGGCAGATACTCTATCAAGGAACCATATATACTCTCTCGATCCTATAAAGAAACAAGACTTCATTCCTGAGAGCATCGATCCTGCAGAAGACAAATACCAACCTCAGCACACTTGAATTATTCCCAAAAACCTCTCTATCTCTCCCGTTCCAGAAGATTTCGCAATGGTTTCCTACTGTTACTTAAAATTAAAACACATGGACTGTGACTACAACAACTACGAAGGCCATGAAGAAAGCATTGGTGACCACCTCTCCTGTCTCTACCATAATAATGAGAATGACAGGGACTACGAAGAGAATGACAAAGACTACAAGGATATCAAGGAAGAAGAATTGCAATCATATAAGGATACCTTCTTCACCATCTCCGAACGAACCTTTGATGGGTATAAGTTTCATCCTCATCTGCTTGATGTAAAACAAGATCAGTTCAATGGTTATCATTACATCAATTCTCACGTTGATGATATCTCCTCCATCACTCATGATGATAATATTGCCTCCATCATTATAGATGTCGTCAATGATGCCTGTGAACACTACAAGCAGAACAGAAGACAATATAATATGAACTGTTATGACTAGTACTGCCGCTTACATGATAACTCGTACCATAATGGCAAATGTAACTTTCCCACCATAAGATGCTTAGTAAGTGGAATCTATGGACAGGGAAGTTTAAACTACACTCTAATGCAGTTAGTTTATTAGAAGAAGAAGGAATTGCAGTCGGGTCAGCAAGGCTCATAGTCATTGAAAGCTACAACTATCACTTCTGACAACACTCACTACTCTATGACTCTCAATATTAACATTTACAAGCTTAATATCAAAGAAGCCCCAAACTACACTCACATAGGGAATATGGATGAATAGGCAATTTGGAATTCTCCCATTGTTTACAACAACCCATGGCATCAGTAACCCGAATATAGCAATATATATAGACATAACATTAACATTGCACTAGATAAGGAAAGACATTCCTTCCTCTCTACAACAGTCAGTATGATAGCACAATGCAATGCAGGTTCTGCAGAAACTAGGGGATTTAATTAAAGTTATAAGCAGCTTATGTAATAGCTGATACCCATAGTAGCACCACAGCCCATGAAATAGAGTCAATACTATCAGGAGCATAATAGTGTATGTCTATTCTTGGTTCTGCTAAGTCGAGGACTCAGAGAGTCTTTAATATAATATACATTTCCAAAGCAGGAAGAGAATTAATAGGTGTATCTCTCTGTATTGAAGCAATCTAAGGCTTGTTAGAAATCTGTCTGAATTGATCTGATCTGAGAATTCTCCTCCAGAAGGGTGGATCGGCACAGTACTTATACTAGCCTCCAAGCCTTCTGAAGTCTAAAAAACCTGTTTTCTGGCCGTTCCAGAAAGCCCTCCTCTATGACCATAGATACAGGTGCATGAGTTTAGGCCTCCAGTACTCAAAAATAGAGGGATGGATGCGTAATGCATCACAATAAAGGAAAAGTACATAAGGAATGCATATGCTTAAGGCAGTGGTACGTAAAGTACTATGCACAAGCTATCTGGTATACATGATAGATACTAGGAAATGCATACTAATACAAGTATAAGAAACGGTCATATGTTACACTTCCCCATTTAAAAGGATTTCCTACTCTTATTGTCTTAGCCAAGCTGGATGCAGGCCGAAATAACAAGTGCAAGCACAACAGTTATGGGAATAGCAATCTTCCCACTGAACAGTAGGAGACCAACATGACTTCCAAATCATCCATAGTAAACATTCATGATATAAGGAACAATGAAAACATTCAATAGATACCTAATTTACCATACCTTCCTCCATTGGTAATTCAGATCGACAATTAAAACCACAGGAAGGAACGAGTTATTGCCAGCTTAATTCAACTGCTGTGAATCAATACTTTAGCAAAACATTAAAAATATCTTCTGCAAGGGTGGTGACAGCGGAGGTGAGGTCTTGATCGTCAGGAGTGAGGGCTAGAACTCTGTCTTGTGCAGTTTGAATAATTGACTTGGGGGTTTCTAGAGTGTGACGCTTCTTGTATTTCTTGCAGGAACTTCGTTACTAGAAGGTGTTGAAATAGTTTCCGATTGTCCAAAAGTATTGAACTATTTCAAGACTGATGTCTTCAAAGTTGATCCACTCATCGTCCTCACTTCCGTACCATTTCCATTATAGTAGGGATTGACGTTTGCTGGTACGAGGAGTAGTACGAAATTCAAGTACTCGTTCGACTTCCTATCTCCCTTCCCTTACTTTATCAGGTTCTTCCTAATGAAGACCTGGGAAGTTCTATGAATCGTTTTCGATATAAGATTAGATCTTGCTGATGTGGAAGGTATTATAGATAAGAGAAAGTCGAGTGTCCATTAACAGGTCGAATGTATAGTTGTTCCCCTTCTTGTTGACGTGTTTGATATGGAACTGTCCGACCCATATAGGTTTAAGTTTCCTAGATGTATTGAAGAGGTTGATGTTCTCCATAGAGAGAAGAACCTTTTGGCCGGCTGAAAGAAGTGGTGGAACAGACCGCTTCTAGGGGGCTTGTTTTGCCTCCTTGACTTTGGAGGAGTATAGGTTGCGAGAGGTATCAAGATGATGTTCCTCTACAAGATGACGTTCCTCTGTAGGGCTATAAGGATCGATCTGGTAGGGCAAGGAAGAATGACCGAGCTTAGCCTCAAAGCTTAGGAGTGAAAAGATTGGACTGTGTTGTCTTGTTGCGTTGTCTTGAGAGTTCAGCTTCGGCTGAATCTCGGAGAGTTTGTGGAGCCATTCGTTTCCATCGACCTTACATGCTGGTACAGCTTGGAGGATTGCCTTGTTAGCAATTTCTGACTGACTGTCCATCTAAGAGTGGTAGGCAGTGGATGGTCCCAACTTGATTCTCTTTCTTGCTGCCCAATCCTTGAGATGGTTTGACATAAAGAAAGTATCTTGATCAAAAACAATGTAAAAGGGATAACAGATAATAGAAGGAATGTACGTAGCAAAGGTATCAGTGCACATCTCTGCCCTAAGATTATCAGAAATTGGAATGAGAAACATAAAGCCTAATTGTCGGTGGACAATTTGTTAATGGGGGCCTAAAGTATTTAGAATAGAATATTACCCTGTAGTAATATTCCAGAACTGCTAAGTACTTTATTGGCTTAGGTTTCTTTAGGTTCTGGTTGAAGTATAACTATTCCACTTCTGGTTCTGTATACTTTGTGTTGACTAATTTTGGCCTTAAGGTTTCTTATTCTATTCCTTCTTTGTTGAGAGTGATAATTACTTCTCTTTGTCTTATAGGCCATAAGATTACTAATAGAGCATAAAGGGAGGCACTAGGCCTAAATTATAACCAGTGGAACTCTTATATTTGTTGTATCTAGCTATTGTGTGTCTGTCTTCTCCAGGTCTGCTCCCTCCCTCTGGATGCAGGCCTTGAGCCCTTAAGTATTACATGACAAGACTAGCTGTGACTTACTATTGTGGCTGTGCCATGGTAGTGAGTCATATATGATTTGAAATCCATCTCTGACTCATTAAGTGAGTCATAACCTTTAGAGTCATACATGAGTCATAGGAAATTAGTAAGTCATAAGTGACTCATAATTGACATGTGAAAAATAAAAAATTATATGTGATTCTTCCCACATAATTTACTAGGCAGGTTAGTATAAATTTGTAAGAAATTACATAGTAGATGTTGGTTTAGGGTAAGTTGTAAGGTGGTGATAGATTAGTATACGGACAATATCACTTCCTTACATTCCTCCTTACTTAAAAATGAAATCCATCTTCTCAGTGCATGACATAGGCTTTTTTGACATGATCATAACCAAAGGTATTATCAATATAGAAAAGTTTCTTAACAGAGGGTTTAACAATAGTAGCATAAGATATAACAGGGGAATTGAGGATCCTATCTCTTTCAGTACCAATCATCCCAAGTGTTTCTTCCTTTCTCTTTCCTTTACCATTTTGCCACATTTTCTTATTAATTGGTCTCTTGCTGTAAGTAGTACCGTTGTTCCCATTTAGCTAAAAATCCTTCTTCCGTGAGTGGTCAATGTCCTTGTCATTTACCCATTCATCTTGGTGGTAGTCATATCCCTTCCATCTGACCTTGTATTGGGGAAGTCCAGTACTTGGTTGGCTTCTATATTCCATCACTCTTTCTATCTCATACCTATTTTCTAACTCATCAACAGGTCCTAGCTTGGTTTTTTCTCTACCTGTGAATTTGATAGGGTTTGGGAAATAGGGTTTGATGAGAGAGGTGTGGAAGACTGGACTGATATGTGAGAGGTCAGGGTTTTCTGAAAGGTCAAGTTCAACATTTTGGGTAAATATTAACTCTTTGGTGACTTTGAAAGGTCCTATCCATTTGGGGGATAGTTTGGAGGAGTTGTATTTGGCTGGAAGGTTTGTTGTTGACAGCATGACTTGGGCTCCAACAGGGTAGGCAGGGGATGCTCTTTTCTTTTTGTTGGCTTGTATTTGCTGGGTTTTGGCTTTGGTAACATTTTCTGTAGCCTCATAGAATCTTTTGGCTGGGTTGGAAAAGATGGGTATTAGTATGGGGAGTGGTGTAGATCCTAGCTTTGGGTTAAAGCCTGGGAGGATATGCCAAAGAGATTTCCCTCTGGGTCCACTAACAGCAGTATTCACCTCTATTTGAACAAAAGGTGCTGCCTGTACCCAGGTTGTACAATTTTCCAACTTCTTAGCAGCAAACATAGGAATAATAGTCTTGTTCTTTCTTTCTGATGCTCCATCAGTTTGTGGATGATATGCAGAGGAGGCTTTATACCTAACTCCAACTGAGTTTGCTCAATCTTGAAATAGTGCTGACATAAAAAGAACATCTTGATTTGTAATAATTTCATAAGAAAGTCCAACAGTGGGTTTGATCTATGTTTCAACAATATCAATAACATTCTGAGTATTAAGTTCTTTAATGCAAGGTATAAGGAAAGTAAAATCAGTGTGTCTGCAAGAAATAACTAATAACTTATCAAAGGAAATATTATGAGATCCTTCTCCTTTCAACTTGTGATAACCAGGAATTAATTCATAATAGGGAATAGTGACAGGTTCTATACTAAGGAAATCCATTGCAATACTTTCCCATGGTTGGGTTGGTACATTCAATGGTATCAGGTACCCAATTGGCAATTGGGTGGAGCCTTTTGTGGATTGACAAATTCCACAACTCCTGACATAATCTTGGGTGTCACTGTAGGAGGTCTTCCAGTAGTATTTGCTGGTTAGCTCCTGGTATGTTCTGTCTAGTCCTTCATGTCCTGTATAAGCATGGGCTAGTTGAAGGAGGTGTTCTTATGCTGACTTACTTCTGATTTTGAGTCCTGTTGGGATTACCAACTTCCAGGTTGGCCTTTTTAGGATGTACAGGAACTTGTCCTTGTACTGGATGGTGAGGATTTTTTCCTCATCTCTTGCTCTCTTATATATGTCTTTATACAAGTTGTCTTTTTCTATACATTCCATATACTGCTGAGTCAGGTCTTTGTCTTGTAGCCAATTTGCTACTACAAGATCAGGGTGTATTGGGTCATTCTCATCCTCTTCAAGTGCCATAGTGTCTTTGACATATTGCACATTGGCATGTCTACTTCCTGTCATCAGTTTTTTTTTGAATTTGCAGGTAGTGGCTTTATGGTGTCCTTTGCAGAAGGTACATTTGCCAATGGAGGATTCTGGTTTGGAGGTGAGGTTTATGTACATGACTCCCCAATGTCCTTGTTATCCACATTTGCCACAGATTCTGATGGTAGTGTGTGGGATGTTGGAGCCATTATCAAGTGTAGGTGGCATGTTTTTGTGGGTTTGTTGCATATGGTTTAGCTAGGTTGCATACCAGCTATTGTTCGGTATTTGGAGGTATCTGTGGATGTTTTCCTCCATTTTCTTTTGTTATTCTTTCCATGCTGCCATGTCCTTTAATTTGTTATTATTTATTATTTCTAGTAATTTGGGAGGTAGCTTAATACTTGCTTCTGCTGGCTTAGGCCATTCTTGTGGATTGAGTCTGGTGGTGTCAATCTTAGGGTTATTCTGGTGAGGGAAGACTTTGCTGTATCTTTGCTTCCACTCACTGCTGACTGTTTGGGGAGCTGGAGGAGGAGGAGGAGGATGATGGAACTTAAGTTCCTGTGGTACTTCATCCTTGCACCCAGTTGGTGAGTGCTGTCTCCTTCTGAGTATTCCAGTGAGAGTGGGGTTCCACTCTTGCATCTGGTCATACTTCATTTTTCCCTTGTCAGTTGCCCTAATCTGTCTCACCATTTCTTCCTGGCTAGGTCCAGGGTTAACTCTCATCCATTCTTCTTCCTCAGTGTCAGTTTCCAACTGATCCCTGTTTGATGGCCCTTCCAGGGTCCATTCTGGTTCTGGAGAAGGAGCAGCAGCAGCAGGGACCATAGTAGTGGAGTTACTATGTTTTTTGTTAATAATTATGGTGAAGTTGGATGTCTTGGTTTTATGTTTTACTGACCTTCCAATTTCCACTTGTTCCTGTTGTTCCTGCTGCTGCTGAGCTTGTGCCCTGGTTGTAGCAGCAGCAGTTACTATGGCCTGCTGTCTTTCATTCCAGGCAGTCCCTTGTTGGAGCTCCTGGTGTCCCCTGTCTCTTTGTATGTTGTTATTCTTGAGATCACTGTAGTCTGAATCTGGTTCATTTGCATACCTTTCTTGCTGGAAGATGTCTCCCAGCCCAGTGCTGCTGCTACTGCTACCAGAGTTAGGGGATTGTGGCCTGTGGTATGGCCTAGTTGCAGAAGATGGTGGATACACTGGTTTCCCAATCATTCCACTTATGGTTCTTCTGGGAGGCATGCTGGTTGGATAGTTGGTATTGGTAGGTGGTGGTAGAAGATGTGGGTGTGAAATGAAGATGTGATTTACTACTACTGGAGTTGGTAGTGTATGAGTGTGGTTTGATGAGGAGGAAAGGTCTTGGCTAGAGGGGGAGGCAGAGCCCTTATATGTTCCTGCTCTACTCAGTATGTCTGCTATGAAATTCTCCTTTCCTTCTATATGTTCCATGTTGATATCAAAAACACTCATTATTTGCTGCCACCTGATCTTCATTTGCTTATCTTGCTATGTAGTCATATATGGTACCAAGGGCTTGTGATCTGTTAGTACTATCACTTTATGGCCTTGCAGCTCACCCCTGAAATACCTCAATGAGTCAACAATTGTTAATAATTCCTTATCAGTTGTTGTGTAATTTGTCTGACCCTTATTCAGGCATCTTGAGTGGAAAGCTGCTGCCCTAATTACAACATCTTCTTTTTGACCAATCCATCCTGATATCCCTACATTACTTGCATCTGTTATCAGGTATGTTTGTTCATTTGAGTCATGATTGATTGGTTTGAGTACTGCATTACTTATTATTAATTCTTTGACTTGCTTAAATGCCTCATCATGCAGATTAGTGCATTTTAATTGTTTTGTTGATCCTTATAGTTCATATAGACATCTGTCATTGGTTGCTAGGTCCTTGCAGAATCTTACAAGGTAGTTAACCACCCCCATGAACCTTTGTATTTCTCTTCTATTGGTGGCTGTCTTGAAATCTACTACCTTCTTGATTTTCTCAGGATTAGCTTCCAGTCCATTGTTGTGTAAGACATGTCCAAGTATTTCCATTCTTTGAGGCATTATTTGGCATTTGTCTTTATTGAAGCACATCTTGGCTTTCTCCAGTGTTTTTAATACTGCCCTTACTGTTTGTATGTGTTCTTCATAAGTATTGTGTCCAATGAGGATATCACCTAGGTATACCATTACTGTTTTTCCAATGAATTCCCTCAGAAGCCAATTCATTGCTCTTATCATAGTTGTAGATGCATTGCAGTCACATTGTTGCATGACTAGTGAGTCAAATTTTCCCATATGACATGAGAATGTTGAGTGTTTGACTGAATCAGGGTGGTGCCTAATATTATGATATCCATCTGTGAGGTCTAGTTTGGATT
>Ga0307511_10003852_pt1 | contig 15347 bp, 13 predicted proteins | sample 13_EM_MG_FD_200266 | JGI IMG/M metagenome (GOLD analysis project Ga0307511, IMG submission 200266) | Populus trichocarpa ectomycorrhiza microbial communities from riparian zone in the Pacific Northwest, United States - 13_EM | ecosystem: Host-associated > Plants > Roots > Unclassified | place... | reverse complement strand
ATTTTTATAGCTATAAAGCCTTTTTTTTTTGGAAATTAGCTTTTAGCTTCTTTGATTGGTAGAAATAGTTCTGCTAGAATAGATCTAGATGGTGAGTTCATACCATAAAATTTGTAATTTTGATTTATTTTCCTTCATCATCATGATCTAAGATCTCTCTCTCTTTTTTTTCTCTAGCTAACCAATTTTTTTTTCTTTTATAAAGCGTGATTACAGTTATTATATAGATCTAAGATCACTGATGTCCGTGTGTTTCGTAGGAAATGACCACCCGTGTTGCTGATGGGAATGATCCGGTCACCGGGCATATAATTTCGACTACAATTGGGGGTAAAAATGGAGAGCCCAAGCAGGTAACTTTTTTTTTTGTTGAATACCTTTTTGTTTCTGTTTCTGTTTTGTCAAGGGTTCTCTCTTTTTCTGTAGTTATCATAGGGTGTTGAGAATCAATATATGATTTTCAAGCAAATTTTTGGAGATTTAGTTTGCTGATGGTCAGATTAATTTCGTTGATGTTTTGGTTTCTTGTAGACCATCAGTTACATGGCAGAGCGAGTTGTGGGAACAGGGTCATTTGGTGTAGTCTTCCAGGTATGCAAATGTGTTCTCTGTTGAAGGAATTGACGATTAAGAAAGAGTTGTGTGAACAGGGTCATTTGATCTCTCTCTTTTTTGTAGGCAAAATGTTTGGAAACCGGGGAGACTGTAGCGATAAAGAAGGTTTTGCAGGACAGAAGATATAAGAATCGAGAATTGCAGCTAATGCGAGTGATGGATCATCCTAATGTTATTTCCCTGAAGCACTGTTTCTTTTCCACGACAAATAACAATGAACTCTTTCTTAACTTGGTCATGGAGTATGTTCCTGAGAGCATGTATCGTGTTTTGAAGCATTATAGCAATGCAAAACAAACAATGCCGCTTATTTATGTGAAACTTTACATGTACCAGGTACTGCATGCCACGTGCATCTGAAGTTGATTTGTTGCCTTATTATAAGCCTTGTGGTATTAATTACAGGACTTTCTTGTTTTCCAGATTTTCAGGGGCCTTGCTTATATCCATGCTGTTCCTGGAGTTTGCCATCGGGATTTAAAGCCACAAAATCTTTTGGTATGCTTCCTTACTATAAATGCATGTTTAAAGATGGTAGCTGTTATCTGAAGGCATTCTTGGCTGTCTGCAGGTTGATCCACTTACTCACCAGGTTAAGCTTTGCGATTTTGGAAGTGCAAAAGTGCTGGTATGCTGACTTTCTTCTAGTTTGCGATTCCTCATATTTGCTTTGTGTGACTACACTTAAGTTGCAAGATAGTTTGTAGTCTGTCTTTGGGATATTGTCCTGGTTCTTAACCAAAAGGGATATCATTGCAATTAATTCACGTGCCTTCTGTTTCCATGAAATGTGTACAACTTTGAAAATGAATGTCCCGCAACATTGATGTAATGCTTTATGCATCCTTGTTTGATTAGTTTTTTTTGGTAATCAGTGTATAATATCATACAGTTGATCTGATCGAGTGTCAGATTTTCAATGTATTCTTATCATATTGTTCCTTTCAATTTTAGGGCTACCAATTTTCAATAATCCAGTATATCTGTATGCAAGTAATAGTTGTTGCAGATGAGTTTCTTGAGTATTCAGAGTATGATGTCAAGGTGGTCTTAGTATTGCTGTGCAAATCCTTATTCTAAATGTCTTCATATCTCTATCTCTCAGAATTTGAAACCTGTAAATTGTTTTATCAAATGAAAAAATTTATCATGTGACTTACATCTCTTTCATGGCCGGGTTGAGGAACTTGTTTGGTTTGGTGGACCAAATTTAAGCTCCACTTTATCTGCTCATCTAGTTCTGCAAGTACTGGTTATAGATGCTAATAATAATTGAGTGACTACTAAAGTTGAAGCCCTTGTTTACTTGAAAGCTTTCAGTGCCAGTGTGATATGATCTGATTTTATTGCTTCTCATTCTTTATATACAATGTTCCATACATTGACAATCAAAGTTCCCTGTGAATAGGTCAAAGGTGAAGCTAACATATCATACATATGTTCCCGATTCTACCGGGCTCCAGAACTTATATTTGGTGCCACAGAATATACAACATCAATCGACATATGGTCTGCTGGTTGTGTCCTTGCCGAGCTGCTCCTTGGCCAGGTTAGCAGTTCGTTTTATTTCATTTTAAGACTGCTCTTTTGACAGTATTCCAAATGGTAATTTGTAGTTGACTGCTGGCCATTTGAATATTTTTACAGCCACTATTTCCAGGAGAAAATGCAGTGGACCAGCTTGTAGATATTATTAAGGTACGTGTTGCTTATTGATGCTTTTAATAATGCAATTCACATGACCATGAACCAACATCTTACTCACTGTTTTACAGGTTCTTGGCACTCCAACAAGAGAAGAAATTCGATGTATGAACCCAAATTATACTGATTTTAGGTTTCCACAGATAAAGGCACACCCATGGCACAAGGTATGCTTTTAGTTCCTTTTCATGAATGACTTTGAGGTGTCTTTCTTTTTCCTGCAGCTAAACTATTATGAATTATTATATTTTGTTGTTTGTGCATGTTGAGATCCACAAGGAAACAATTGTTGATCATTCAAGTACCATAATCTTATGTCTTGGTACAATTTGATTTATATTAGAGTTTCATTTAGTTGTTCATCTATTTAGGTTTTCCACAAGAGGATGCCTCCAGAGGCAATTGATCTTGCATCGCGGCTGCTGCAATACTCACCAAGTCTTCGCTGCACGGCGGTGAGTGCAAGTTCTTATTCTTTTTTCTGTCTTTATGTAGTTTCAACCTTGCTCTCTCCCTTGTGTGTTGATGTGCAAGATTCATGTCAATTGGCAACTCCACGACCTTGTTGTTACTTTCTTTTTATATAACGGCAGTAAATGGCCATCATTATTTATTTTTTGAAGAAAAACAAATCTTGATGTTACTTTCTTTTTTGCTACTTGAGATGCATGTTTGCGCATTGAAATCTGACAATTTACTTTTTTATCACAGTTGGAAGCATGCGCACACCCTTTCTTTGATGAACTCCGAGAACCCAATGCTCGCCTGCCAAATGGCCGCCCTTTACCATCTCTCTTCAACTTTAAACAGGAAGTATGTCAACTTTCTGATTCTGATTGTTTTTTCATCTTTGACCTTTTAGAAAAACAAAATGCAAGCATTCAAACATAAGATGGACTATGTTTTTAGTTGGGCAATTTCTTTGTTGCTCTTGTTATTTTATTGCAATTTTGTTATCCAATTATTTGGTATGCAACTGGCCAAGGTAATTCTATTTGTTCACTCTGTGTTATTGTTTGTTTCTTTACAGTTAAATGGGGCTTCTCCTGAGCTTGTTAATAAGTTGATACCGGAACATGTGAAACGACAAATGGGTCTAAATTTTATGCACCTGGCTGGGACATAAGCAAGTTAAGTGGTATGGGATTGATATCTAGCAGTTATTTCTGTGATACACCTGGCAGTTATTTCATCGTGAGGTCTGACCGGCAACAATTCTCTCTCTACCAGGATGCATATGGATCAGGCGGCTGGATAGCTGTGCTTTCTTCATGTTTTCTTCTCCCACGTTTTTCTCCCAATCCCATCCCCCTTTTGTCAAAACCCTTTTTGTTTATGTACATGTTTGATAGTAAGATAGCCTGAGGTGCACTTATCAGATAGCTGCTAGCAAGAGGTAAAAGGTGGAGAAGTGTTCATCCATATAGCTAGGAAGAAGGCCCCTAATATAACGGCCCAAAGAAAAGGGGTGGGCCCTGGTGTTGGATGTGGGGGGTTTGTTTTTACTTGCCCGTGTTGTTTCCTATTAGTTTTTGTTGATTTGTGGTGGCTGACTTGAATTAATTGCAGACAATTGTCATCACTCGCTTTATGTGCAAAAGTAATGCTATTGCGTTCTCTTGTAGTAAACGTACTTGTTCCTTCCTTGTATTTCGACTTCAGGGTTTTCGTTCACCATCTGTTTAATATTTGCTATGTTTGTGTACATCAAATGTTCCTCTTTGTTTGAGCCCAAGTTTAGTTTATTAGTCTTGCAAATCTAATCCTCAGCATGTTCTAGCTTTTGATGTCCCAGCTGCAAGAACCTGAGATGCACAGGAAAATTATGGGTTTGATAATATGTGAAGATTGCTTAAGATAGTTTAGACTTAGAGAGGTGAGTTACTGGTCATCAACCACCAAATAATGGCTGTAGCCCTGTAGACGATAGCAGTTCCAAATCTTGCACAAGCATTTTAGTGCCTGTATGGTTTATAAGTAACTTCACTGGTCTCTCCCTGTCCTCTGATGATGATTCCATGGAGTTCAACGGTGTCTCCCTTTCTGATAAAGTGTGTTGTCAGCTGAAGACGCAGGATTGTGTTTATGGTAAAATATCCGGGCAATGTGGTAGAGATGGGATTATGGAACTTGGGATTCTCTCTCGGTGCAAAAATATTATAATTAAAAATATAAAATATATACAAATAATTTTTTCTTAAATTTTTTATTTTTAATATCAGAATATAAAAAACATTGAACCACACAAAATTGTTTCAAGCTCATCTTTGCTAAAATACGGCATTCAAACTTGCCGCCGACACAACTCGAAGTACATGTGTTTTCGCGCTAGGAGGGTTTGCTCCGAGATCATAAACTCAAAAAGAATTTGAAGTAGCTTAATCTGAGCCGTTGATTCAATTTAAAGGGTCAAAGTAAATGTCTACTACGGCCATGACTCAACTACTAGTATGTATAGTAGGAAAATGGAGACAAGGGGACCATGCATGTTATGCCCGAATCTCGAGGATGCCAAACGCTATCAGAGCCATTCTTCTACTCTCTCTCTCTCTCGATCTTCCATCAAACTGAATAAAATAAAAAAAAAACACGTTTCTATGTTATTGTAGCAGTATTTTTCTTTTTTCATGGTTTAGTTTGTAAGTGAATTTATTTTTACGTGTTTCCTAGGCAATTAGAAAGATTCAATATAGTCATAGTAAGTTTGCAGGTGGGGCGTTTGTCTTGAGGACATGGAGACAACATCCAAATCCAATTAGTCCTATTATCTGCTCTTTTGCTACACTCCTGTCAGAAACAAAAGTTGGCTTTCTCATCGGGACAGGAAGTAATGGCGGCCATTTTGTTCCACATCTTTTTAGCAGTCTTTTGGGTCCATTTTGCTCAAGCAACTGGTAGTCTTCTTTCTCCAAAGGGTGTTAACTATGAGGGTATGACTTTCAAACTCTATATTCAAAATGATCTTGCATTACACAACCATGTGATTTGTTAATTACTGTTGGTTTGTGTTTCGTTTCTTTCTTTTTGCTTACTTGGTTGGTTTGTGGATTCAGTGGCCGCATTGATGGCTGTGAAGAAAGAAATGAGAGATGAGTCCGGTGTTATGAACGGTTGGGATTTGAACTCTGTTGATCCTTGCACTTGGAATATGGTCGGTTGCTCTCCTGAAGGCTTCGTCTTCTCCCTGTAAGTGAGGAACTTCTTTTTGTATAGTAATAAAATCTTCATATTTTTTAATCTTTTATTCTGGATATTGTTGCTGCTAGGGAAATGGCAAGTGCAAGATTATCAGGAACTCTTTCGCCTAGTATCGCGAATTTGAGTCACCTAAGAACAATGTGAGCCGCTGTTACTTTCTTTCTCTGAGTTCTTCACTTGATTTGTACATGAATTCTTCTGCTATTAATTGTTTGTTTCTGTGAGTGTGCGTGTGTGCGTGTGTTTTTTTTGTTCTTTTCTTGGAGTATAAGCTAATTATTGGCTAGTCTCATGGCTAATGAAATGTTGCTGTTATGATTATTATGACAAACTGGACTAACTCAATTTTCCAGTTAAGAAGTCCACGTAGGAAATTTGAAAACCGTTTCTGTTTGTAATAACTTATGAGCCTTGGTATTGTAAAACCATGCTATTCTTTTGAATTTGCTGATGCTCTGTCGAGGATGATGTTCTTTTTTGTTCCGGTTACTTGACATAAACGCAACAGATTCAAGTTTTGATATCGTATCTTGCATTACCTAGCTAATCTTCATGAGCTATGCTTGCAGGTTATTACAGAACAATCATTTATCTGGTCCCATTCCAGAAGAGATCGGAAAGCTCTCAGATCTTCAAACTCTTGACCTCTCAGGTAACCAGTTCGTTGGTGGTATTCCGAGCTCTTTGGGATTTCTGACCCATCTAAGTTACTTGTAAGTTGCTTGACCTCAACACATGGCATTTCAATTCCTGTTGATTTTTTATTTTAATGTTTCTTTTGATAATTTGTGTGTTATGTAAAAGTTTAACATGCAAACTTTTCCAGGCGACTCAGTAAAAACAAGTTAACTGGGCAGATTCCAAGACTGGTGGCCAATCTTACTGGACTTTCATTCTTGTATGTGGTCCATACATGTCAACAATATTACCTCATATAGTGTACGTAAATGTTAACTTTACTTCGATATGCTTGGCAGGGATTTATCATTTAACAATCTTAGTGGTCCAACTCCAAAAATATTAGCAAAAGGTTACAGGTGAGATCTTTATTAGAACTGTGATTATTAAAAAAAAATTATCTCCTTGATTCTTAAATGCTTCATATTTGGCCAGTGTAATTTACTTTGCTTTAAGGAACCTCAGGTTATTCTGGGCTAGCATTGATCCAATCTATTGGATCTTTGCAAAAACTCTAAAGAGTTGTTATCTGATGTCGTTGAGCTTGCAAAATGCTTGCAATTGTCAAGTAAAGTTGTTTTTAAATAGAATGAGATGCAGATTGCAGGTTTCAGTTTCTACTGCAGTTCCCTTTTCATCAAAATGTTAGATAATCTCTCGTGGAAGGGAAAAAAAAATCAATATCTGTAGAAGTGGTTGGATGGGAGTTTATAACTTCTAGTCCCATTAATGTTTACCAGTGGTGTCCATCATTTCTGTTCGCAGCCATCTGATGGTGTGCATGTTTTTATTGCAGTATTGCTGGGAATAGATATCTTTGCACTTCCTCACATGCACAAAATTGCACGGGTATCTCAAATCCAGTGAACGGTAAATGTACTTTTAGCTGGTTAAATAGTTCTTTTAAAGAGATGCACTTTAACAATGTGACCACAAATGCTTGATGTCCTACTTGCAGAGACACTTTCATCTGAGCAAGCCAGAAGTCATCATCGGTGGGTGCTCTCTGTTGCCATAGGCATCAGCTGCACTTTTGTGATTTCTGTCATGCTGCTTGTCTGTTGGGTGCATTGGTATAGATCTCGTCTACTCTTCATATCATATGGTACTTCCAAACTCAGTGCTTATCTAATTTTCACAAATGAAATAAATCACGCAAAGCAATATGATTAATTGTGATAATTGCATTTTGCAGTGCAACAAGATTATGAATTTGATATTGGTCATTTGAAGAGATTTTCTTTCCGTGAACTACAAATTGCTACAAACAACTTTAGTCCGAAAAATATCTTAGGGCAAGGTGGATATGGTGTGGTTTACAAAGGATGTCTCCCAAATAAAAGTTTCATTGCAGTTAAAAGGCTGAAGGATCCAAATTTTACTGGAGAAGTGCAGTTTCAAACTGAAGTGGAAATGATTGGCTTGGCTTTACATAGAAACCTCTTATGTTTGTATGGCTTCTGCATGACACCTGATGAGAGGTTGCTTGTTTATCCTTACATGCCAAATGGCAGTGTTGCTGACCGCCTGAGAGGTTTGCCTCATTTTTCTTGTTCAAACTCTACTATTAGTTCATTTGGGCGAGTAGGATTTTTATTATTCTCTGGTCTAATGCAAATGGAGGTTGTTTCTCATTAAAATCTACAGCACTAAACAGTTGGAATATATTGAGCATTAAAGTCCTTATTGGTTCTCTGAAGAAACTGTTTTTTGTTTTTCCTGCTTAACATACTCTTTCTTATCCCTCTCCAACATTAACATTTTAGTACTTTAAGTAGAAAATCGTGCTGAATCTTTTCTTTAGTTATATTTGAAGCTTTTTATTTTTCTTAAATCCTTTTTACAAGATATCTGCTTTAATGAATTTTGTGTCTGTTTCTTAATAGTATATGTTGAATAGTATTGGTAATTGGTTGATGAACAAACTCTTTTTCATGGTTGTTACTTTAATAAATTGTTTTTATATTTCTCTTTGTTTCTTCAATCGAAACAAAACCAATTATAGGTGAAGAATTTGGTTCTGCTACATCATTATTTGTTCAATTCTCCTTTGCAGAGACCTGTCGAGAAAAACCTTCTTTAGATTGGAACAGACGGATACACATTGCCCTTGGGGCTGCCCGTGGACTTCTATACTTGCATGAACAATGCAATCCAAAGATAATTCACAGGGATGTTAAAGCTGCGAACATTTTACTTGATGAAGGTTTTGAAGCTGTAGTTGGGGACTTTGGTCTTGCTAAGTTGTTGGATCTTAGAGATTCACATGTGACAACTGCGGTGCGGGGGACTGTAGGACACATTGCACCCGAGTATCTTTCAACTGGGCAATCATCTGATAAAACTGATGTTTTTGGATTTGGCATACTACTTTTGGAACTTATAACAGGGCAAAAGGCATTAGATGCTGGAAATGGCCAGGTTCAGAAGGGAATGATTCTTGACTGGGTAAGTTATTTCTCTATATTGTCCTCCACCACTGAGTTTACAATTTACATCTCAATCTTCCAAATTTATATGGATACTTCTATTCCTGTGAATCCATGATTGCGGTGTGATTAACCATAATCATGACGCAAATGAATAATTTCTCTGATATGTAGCATCTATCTGGGGAAGGCCTCGTTACTTGAAATTGAAAAATGATGGCCAAAATCTGAATACTCTAAACTCCCTTGTACAAATTGTGTAGAGATAACTTGCATGTCTTGTTCTCGTGGCATTTATAGGAAATTATACCAACTCATTCTTGAGCTGCATTGCCCATAATTGTCAGTGCCATGTTCAGGAATGGGTTTTTCATGCCTGCTTAATGAATTCTCAAGTATGGAGGATTACAGTGGCTATGAACTGATGCTGGTTACTTGTGAAGTACCATAACATGTATCTTCTAGTTGTATGATTGCTTTCTGGTGACTGGAAACCAGACATTATTTATTTAAAGGGAACCTCTGTACTGAATTATAATCCACCATATGCTCTCCTAATGTGCTGCACCAAATACAAAATTGTAAATGGTGGCTGAATTTTACAGGTTAGAACTTTGCATGAGGAGAAGAGGTTGGAAGTGCTAGTGGATAGGGATCTGAAGGGATGTTTTGATGTGTCCGAGCTGGAAAAAGCTGTGGATTTGGCTCTGCAGTGTACTCAGTCACATCCTAACCTTCGGCCAAAAATGTCAGAAGTCTTGAAGGTCCTAGAAGGTATTGTTGGGCAGCCTGCAATTGAGGAATCACAAGGTGCAACTAGTATTGGTGAGGCAAGGGCATGCAATTGCTCAAGGCATTGTAGCGATGTTCATGAGGAATCTTCTTTCATCATTGAAGCAATGGAGCTTTCCGGACCTCGATAACCTGGTATAGTTTCGCCTTTTCTGAAATCAACTGTAAAATGATTTTTCATTTAGTATGAAAATAGTATAATTTTCCCTTTCTGAATTCAACTGTAAATGATTTTTGCATTTTGTAGAACAGCATTTTACACACAAGAAAATCTCTTTTATTCTTTGCATTTTGCAGTGGGGATTGGTTTGCTTTAGAAGGATGCTAAAATGTTCTTAAATCTTGCATGTGGTGGAAAAACTGCATTCTTGATCATCACTGAGAGAAACTCCAGACAAGATACTCCTTGTCTTCTGGGCCTTCTAATATTCATTTAGAGCAGCCCCAGCCCCCAGCTAACATGCTTTTCATCCACCGCTTGTACTTCTAGGATTAACGCACATGGCATGCAAATGCAACTTATAATTGACCATCGTTACCAAGAACTTGCTTCCCTCCTCTTAAATCCTACCATACAGCTTGATTAATGGGTGGCTGTCATTGCACATGCCATCTCTATATTCTGTTGTTAGCCCCATGGCTTTTCCTCATAATTGAAGACTGTTACTTGTACAACCTGGCTGACACCAATCAGTAGGGGCGGCCTACTGTCCTTTACTTATGGTGAAGAAGGGAGTCTGATCATTATCTGTGCGTGGTTTGTGCTCAAGCTGGGGTTCGGTTAGGATTCACGTACTGAAGTGAAAACGCACTTTGTGATAATTCCCTGGGTCCAAATGCCACCAGTCCTGTAGTCTAGCATTGAAAGGGAAATAGTAAGAGGTGGTATTAAGATAGATAATGATCTCTATCTCCATTTTTGTTCTGATAGCACCCTCCTCTGCCTCTATGGTCTCACCGCCCTTGGACTTTCTGGTCCTTCAATTGCGCCTACTTTTGACGAGGGGATCCAAATTTCAAGAAAGAGGGCCGGCTTCCATGTGATAAAGAGGACTGCAGGGTAGTTAAAAGGAGAGTAAATTTAGTAACGTTTTGGATTTCAGAAAAGAAACACACACTAGTGAGCAACTTGAGATGAAGTCGATCTGCTGGCCGAGCCACTCCCCAAGGACTAACATATTTCCATAGCAAAAATACTGACACATGAACAGTTTATGAAAAAAAAAAACCCTACAATACATTATCATTTTAGACACGAAGAGGGACCTGATTCGGGTGCATGAACCCTAACATGAGTATTAAAAATAATTTATTAACCATTTCGCCCGGCCCAAAAAAAATTGATTTTTATTTGTTTAAAAATAATTTTTTATAATTTTAAATTGTTTTGATATGTTGATATTAAAAATATATTTTAAAAAAATAAAAAAATATTATTTTAATATATTCCTAAATAAAAAAAACTTTAAACAACCGAATCCATTTCATGTTTCCAACCTCCATTTTCATTTCATGATATATATATATATATATTACACTAGCAAATGAGAGAGACCTTTTACTGTCGATTCTTTTCCTGCATTTCAGTGCTTTATTTAACAATAAATAAATAAACGAAAAGACCAAGAGAGAGGCTGGCAAATGGGACGTAAGGAATTTTTTCCATGCTCTCCGTGGAAGAAACCTGTGGGTGATACTCTGATACCACCTCCTGCAAGCAAGTCAAGATGAAAAAAAAGAAAAAGAAAAAAGAAGAAGAAGATGCGAAGCTTTTACATCTCCTGATTCATCCCTCAGTTTTTGGTTCTGCATGAAAACCATGGATTGCAAGCATTAGACAGACAACATCTCCCCCCTCCTTTTCTTCTTCAAGACGTTACGTACGTTGGATATAAACTCAGATAAGCTTGAAACATAACATAATTCCTTACGTGTCGTCTTCTTCCTTCCTCAAATTCAACCCCACTCCACCATTTGTCTCTTTCTCTTGTCACAAGTATATTATAAGTTTCTACCGTCCGAGGTCAATTCCGACCATTTTTCTTTCCTTTCTTACATAATCTTGGACGTCATGGATAAGTTTTAGTATTTTTAGGTGAGTAATTACTGGTATTTATAGCGGATACACACAACGGTTTAATTAATGGATTAATCTTGATATAGAAAGTTGACTTGACGGTATAATTAAGATATAAAATAAATTCTTCTTAATTAAGTTATCCATGAATTGACAACTATTATTATTTTTTTGGTTTTAAAGGTGACTTATTATTTCAACTTAATTTGAGGCTAACTACGTAGGGTCCATTCACTGGAAATCTTACCCCCTCATGCCCTCTTAGACCTAAAACAAGTGTGAGGATTGTTAAAACTGGAGTCAGAAGAACAATATTATTTATTTTATTCGAAAGAGAAGAAATTAAAAAACAACAAGAACTCTCTGTTAAATACTCAATTAATTACTCTAGTACTATTGAATTAACCAAATTTTGTGGAAAATCCCTAACAAGGCATGAATTAAGACTTACCATCTATAAAAAAAAATAGAAGATCTTATCAACATTAACTCCCGGCTCATGAATAAATCCTAATAATCATAATACCAAGAATTATATTCCTAATTAAGTGATCACTAATTATTATTTCAATTTAATTAACCTTTATTAACGGCTTCCATGCACTCTCCATTTATTTTCTTCCACCAAAGCTCTTCACCCTCTCTCAACAACTCCTGCCCCACACTGTACACATAAAAATCTGCTGTCCATAGAGACAGCATTAGGATTAAGTTAAATTGATGAGACAACTTTGCTTTAAAGATAGATAGATCTCTCTTTTGTCAACTTAATTACAGTTGAACCTGGAAGTAAACGTTTTTTTGTTGAGACATGGCGGCAGGTTTTATTAAAGTTCAAGTTATCGAAAGGAGTAGGTAAACTATCTGGGCGCTGTTTTCTTTACCAAGTTATTATCTTTCAGTTATATTTACCATTATTAAGCTTGTTCAATTCTTGGGTTATCTTTATTTTTTTTTTGTGAAGATTTTTGGTTTCTTTGGAGGTTTTGGAGTCGTGAGGTTTTTTTCTTTTGTTTGTTGTTTGCTACCAATAGAGGTGCTGCTGTCTTCTTGTTGATATCTGAGTTTGGCTGTTCATAATTGAGGAATTTTGCTTTCGTTGGAAATCATTTAGAGAGGTGGAGATTATTTTGTTATGAGTAATGGATCAAGACACACAAGGAAACGAAGGAATTATTGGGAATTTGGACCAAGTGTATCGGGGAAGGATTGTCAATGCCAGTGATTTGAGTGGAAATTCAAGCAATTTGGATAATGGGGTTGCCATAGAGACTTTAAAGGTAATAAATTCAGGAGAGAAAGTGGCTGCTGTGGTGGAAACTGGGGTTTTGAATGCCAGTATTGAGGGGTTGGGATCCAGTGAGAGAGTGGCAAGTCAGGGAACAAGTGATAGGAAAAGAATTGAAGAGTCAATGAATGAAGGAACGGTCGCAAATACAATTATGGTTAATGGAGCTGTACTTGAGACTGTTATTGTGATGAATTCAGGGGCGACTTCAAGTGTTGATGGAGAAAATAAGGATTTGGGAGCAAAAAATGAGGAGTTGGGGCTCAGATGTGGAATGATAGATGAGGAAACACGTCATGGGCTTGGAGATGGTGAGGTATTAAATCAAGTTGAGCGAGGAAGAGGTTGGTATTCGAGTAATTCTAGGGCTGTGCTTGAGACTCTGATCGCGATAGGTCCTGAAGAGAATGCGGGTATTAATGGAGGAAACCAAAGATTGGAACTCAGGGGCAATGAGATGAGGTTAAGTAAGGGGACAATGGACGAGTCAGAGAAGAAAGTGATCAAAGTGGGGAAGTCATCGTGTGTGGTTGATATGACGAGTGGTGGTGGCGGTGGAACAGGAGGAGGAGGTTTTAAGGATAATTGTGATGGAGAAAGGGTTTGTAGGATTTGTCACTTGAGTTCTGAGGGGTTGCTGGAAGCTACTGACGCAATTGCTACTGCCACAACCAACTCCATGGATCTAATTCAGATTGGTTGTGGATGTAAAGATGATCTTGGCATTGCACATGTGTATTGTGCTGAAACATGGTTTAAGCTAAAAGGAAACAGGTAAATGTTTCGAGCATGGAAAGTCAAGTTTTAGTATGAACATTATGCTTATATATGTATACATGTTTATTGATGTTGAGATTGGATCAGGCTTATTTTATCTTCTTGTGTTTACTATTCGTAAGGGCTATGCTAGTTTGCCATTTAATCTTTATTTTAAATTATTTTCCTCGTATAAAATCTTGCAAGCAATATTCTGAGTGGGGTTGCTTCTCTTAGTTAATGCCGTGTTACACTGTTTCTCGGGACTTTCTAGCAGAGATTATTTTCTTCTTCTATTTTTCATAATTCTCTGAGATGTCTTCCATATTTTCTTTATGCAGAATCTGTGAAATATGTGGAGAGACAGCAATGAATATCAAAGGTGTTGGGGAGAACCCTTTTCTGGAAAGGAGATTTATCAGGAGCACTGGTTTCTCATCAGAGAGCAGCGGAGGGTGTTGGCGGGGACAGCCTTTCTGTAACTTCCTATTGGCATGCTTGGTAATAGCTTTTGTGCTTCCATGGTTTTTTAGGGTGAAAATGTTTTAGAATTTATTCCATTGCCATTCTTATGCCTTCTCTTAGGAGTTGCCCCATGTGAATATTCATTGAACGATCTTGTGGAGACTCTTTAGGTCTTCATAATTTAGCCTGAAAATTTCAGGTTCCAGATCTCCCAAGTTGCTACATAGACAGCAAAGTTCTATGTTGTGGAGATTGTTACTGTAATGCTCTCATATACATTTGTTTATTAATGGAAAGTCAGCTTGCGTGTTCCTTGTCTTTTACTTCTTCCTTGAACCTCGCTTCACAACATGGAAGTTTTGGTCATTAGCTTGGTAACTGTCGCTTGTGTCTTTAGCTTATTTTTGTGCCAAGCCATAGCGATGCCTTGATTTCACCCATGAGCTTTGGTTTGGCGGATCTCTGCATGGGTTATTGGACTTGTACATTTGATCCTTCGAATGACCCTGAATAGCTGGGGATTCTTATGCCAGATGCTCCAGTTGTTGGGGTAAACTCTTGAGACTCTTCCAGCCATACATCACTAAGCTGACTAGTGTAGAAAGCTTCGAAAATGGGAGACTTTCCAGCCATACATCACTGAGCTACTAGTGTAGAAAGCTTCGAAAAGGGGCTACAATATTGCCATTTGCAATCTTCCATTCTCCCGCGATCTTGGAGTTTTGCCTCGTCAAATGGAGCATCAGCAGGGAACGTGTACTCTAGAATCCACTACTTTTCAATCCCCCTTTACCAGAGAATGTAATGGAAGACCGAAAAAGAAAGGAAAAAGGCACAAACCACACAGCCATATGCAAAATAAGACAAGATTCTCGCAACCACAACAACATATGAGACAAGATTCTCGCCCAAATCTCAGAAATAAATTCGTTGTTCTCAATAGTCAACACGATGGACATAACAAATAGCTAAAACAACGTTAAATTAAATTAATTAAAAAGAAATAGTTTTATTGTGGAGTAAAACTAGCTCAGTGTTTCGTCTTTTATTTTTTGTTTCTTTTTTTTTTTTTTTAAGTCACTAGATATTTATTTTCAATTTAATTTTTTTACATTGAATTAATTTGGGTTTGAGTTTGATGATTTGTATCAATTGGCTTGATATGAGCTTTTTATGGTGTCAAGAAAAAAAATATCACTTGTTTAATGCTCAATTTGACGAAATAAAATATGATTTTATTGATTTAAAATAATTGGACCTTTAGAGATTGCATTTGAAACTAAAACAAATATGTAGTCTACTTTTTAGCAAATCAGAGACTAAATTGAACAGAAAACAAAAAGAT
>Ga0307511_10003851_pt1 | contig 15348 bp, 14 predicted proteins | sample 13_EM_MG_FD_200266 | JGI IMG/M metagenome (GOLD analysis project Ga0307511, IMG submission 200266) | Populus trichocarpa ectomycorrhiza microbial communities from riparian zone in the Pacific Northwest, United States - 13_EM | ecosystem: Host-associated > Plants > Roots > Unclassified | place... | reverse complement strand
TGACTTTGAAGTGTGAAAAGATAAGATAAGAAAAGATAACGCCATGTCATGATTTGAACGAGTGTTTGGGCGCTTCGAACTTAGAAGAATTTGAGTGAAAATGTGAAAATCGTGACACTTCCATCAGTTTTCCAGAGTTTATCCCTGTGTATGTACAATTTCTTTGAGCCAGGGAGCAAGTGATTCAGATTGATCTTGCATCCAATCAATGTTTATGTGATACACCAAAGCAACTTTTCAGTATCACAATAGTATGGCACTATGCAATTTTGTAAGCTGTTGTAATAACTGTGGTACCTATTTTCCCCACTGGAACTCCACACACCAAGTATATAACTGTGACCTCATTCTACAGCTCTAGGCCCAGGCCCAGGTACAGCCAGAGTTTCTATCCATTGACATTCCCAGACACCCACAGCCCCTTCAAACCTTCCTTGGTTAAAATACAAGGACAAAAAGCATGGATACTGAACATAGGTAAAAGTAGAACTGTGTAGCCCCAAGCAGGCACCACTAAGACAAAGCTATGATCCATTGAATATAGAAGGGGACTATACAGTATCTAATGTGCCAGCCTGTGGGTGACTGGTGGGGGCAATTTCTACATATAGCCAATGGTGAAGGAGGGAAAAAAAAGAGATAGCAAATGTTATAATTTCTCAGGAAAAGGGTGGAGTTCAATGATAATGGGCATTTGGTAGTGGTTACCCACCAAGACTAGAAAATTACCTTTCCATCTCATATTTGACCTATCCTTTGTCCTCCAACCTGGGGGTAGCCACAAGCGTTTACACCCACTCAAATCCACAACCCAATCATGTCCAATTTTGTCAATTCTGTAGTACCCATGAAACTTGGAATAATCCCAAACCTGTGACTCTGTGCCCTCCAGGCACTCTGTGGTCACACTGACCGAGTACCCATCTATCTTGAATATTGTGAGATGGGAAGCAAAGGGTTGAGGCTGATGATGTATATTCCAAAAGACATAGAGGTGATGCCCATCTGGAGAGAACTGAATGGTGGTGGTCCCACCAGTTGGCCTGTGTTCAGCAAGCATCACTTGAGCTGTTATGTCATATAGGAAAATTGTCCCCATGACAGTGAAGGCAATCTTAGAGCAATCATTGGACAACACCAGATCCTTTGCTGATCCCATGTCTTGATGAGTAGTAGTGTTATGACTGCCACTACTGGTCACTACCCCCCCTACTTCCAGATCCCAGCTGATAAGCCTGTGCCCATCTGTTACAAACACAGTGCTATTAACAATCCCAAAATCCTGAATATTTACACCTGTATGGATAGACCATTGCAGGGTACCTGAAAGGGAATCATAGACTGTGATAACACCATCCTTTTGTTGTGCAGTTGCAATGTATGCCCCATCCACAGAACATACTAACAAATCACCCTGATTTAGATGGAGGGGTCTGAACTTGTTGGAGGACAGAGGTGTGGGAGAATCATCTGGACATAACAGTTGGATCCCCTCTGGACCCCAAGTTACAATTGAGATCACAGTGGGTGAGAACAAAAACTTGTCAAATGGTAATCGGGGTTGGAGGGTACTCCAAGGCACATAACCAGTAGGTGTGTTCCTCCAGATACAAATATTGTGCTTGTATTCCAGTGTTTCACACATGAAGAAGCTCCCATTGGGAGAAAACTGCCCTTGTGGCATATAGAGTGGTTGTGGAGATTTGGTACAGAGGAGGAATTTTGAGCCCTGAATATCAAGGATGATGACTGTTGTTCTGGTGACAAATGATGCATGGAAGGAAGCTGAACAGAAGGAGAAACCCCCACTAAGGGGTAGCACAGGAAATGACTTGACTGTGAGATGTGGAGAGTCTGAGACAAGCTGGAACTCCTGGATGTTGACTGTAAGTTCATCATTGGTTTCAAAACTTGTGGCAACCTGTAGAGATCCCTCATGGACCCATTGTGCACCCCACTGATGGACATTTGGCAGTTGCAGTTGACCCTTGTGTAACATTATGCCATTGAGTCCATATGCAAAGAAGTGCTGCCCATTAATGAGGGTTATTGGCCCTTGGTTCCCAGAGAATACAATATATCCAGTGGTCCCACTCTTGAGATGGCTGATGACAATACCTGTTTGGGTGTCCCAAACAAGCATGCCTGGGGGAGGGATCCTGGACATAGGATGAGTATTGATCTAGACCCAGTCAACAGTTCCCTCACCTGAGAGCTTCAGTGGAGCTATAGGTACAAACCAACAAACATCCATCGGGTGAATAGGCAAGTGATTCAATCTTGGATGTTGCATGAGTCTTTAGGGTAGTTAGTCTCTCCAGGGTACTTGAATCCTGGATTGTCACACTACCAACAGAACCTGTGGCAATGAATTTACCACATGGTGACCAGATGCAGCAGCAATTAGTCCCAGCTCCAGTGCTAGCTGTACATGAATCCCATGAGGAAGGGACTCCTGTCACAACTCTTGCTGCTGGGGAGCCAATCTGTTGGTTGTACAACTTCCAGATAATTGATGACCGAGGAACTAGCTGAAGTGCAGAATGGTAGATGTGTGGTGCTGACTGGCTGATGACTTCAAAAAACTCAGTCACAAAACGGAGACAGTCTGCAGTAAGATCTAGAAGAGGATTGATGTCTACAATGGCTGTAATCTGACCTTAAGTTAAGTTTGATGACCCCAGTAGTTGAATTACCAATGCAAACACACCTCATTCAACCACTTTGTAGCTGTGTTCAGTGCACTCGCAGCTTCACCTACAGCACCAATAATACTCAAAACTTCCAACCAGAAGATGAATTTCTCCTCCAGAAGACAGTAAAGTGCAGAAACCACATCTGTGGTCCAGTCTGTTGTCCCAATGAGGTGCTTATACCATGATCTACATGCATATTCCAATGCTCCAAGGATCTCACTTTCTCCAACCCTCTCTGGTAAATCACCAACATCAGAATTTAGAGCATAGTCAGGGATTGAGCACATGTTCCTCTTCAGTGACCTGCCCATAAGTTTGAGGCATTTAAGGGCAAGCTCAAGGTGATGGTCAGGGGAGATATAGAACCGTTCATCAACACAACGAGTGGGATCTGTGATGAAGTCAGGGAAGGACCTGTGAAATGATTGAACAGGGTGATTGCCATCCTCATGTAGCACTAGCAAGGACTGGATTGACTCAAGGAGGGCCACAACCACATTGTGGTCAATATCCATCAATGTGGCAATTACAGATGGTGAGAGGGGGTTTGCAGTGAGGACCACAGCACCAACTACAGAACGGACCATGGCCTCATCATCAGCATCTGTTTCATTTTTGGGGAAGGCTGTGTGGAAGATTGACATATAGAGGGAGTCAAGACTGTGATATGTCTTCAGTGATGTCTGCCCTTCATAAGCCATGCTCCCTGGAGATTTCATGATAATATCAAGCCGGTCTGAGGGAAGCCTAAACTTGTGTTTGAGGAAGTTGATCATTGCAACAGCATACACAAAAAAACCAGCAGCCCTTTGACAAAGAAAGTCAAGATGTGTATCTGTTGGCCAACCCTGTGGCCTGCGGGCAAGCTTTGGCAATTCATGTTTGAAGAAGCAACGAATGTCATTGTCAATGGCATGAGGTTCAACATTGTGGAGAATGAAGACATTTGTCACATCCTTCAGCAGTGGACCACGGAATCCAGATGTGATGTGTGTTTCTGGTCTGCTGGTGATGAAGAACTTGACCCCTGGAATCTTGGAGACTGACTGTCCCAAGACAAGGAGGATAGCTGATTCTGGATCTTCATCCCTGCATTCATCAAGGGCATCAATCACAATCACAGTTGAAATGCGTGCAGATTGGAGTGGATTAATGAGGAACTTTTGTGTCTGCTCTTGAAGGGACTCATGGATAATATCTGGATTGGACCGGAGGAGAGGAATGAGTGAAGACTGGAAACTTAGGTATTTTTGTGCAAGCTGGAATGCCAGTGTGGGGAAGATGAGTTTGAGATTGCTGCGATCCTCAACACCCCTTGAGCAGAAGAATGAGGCACCCAAAATACCGTGGGCAAACATCCTTTCTGCAATGGTTTGTGCAATGGCAGATTTTCCAGTCCCAGCAAGCCCATTGAGCCAGAAGACAGGAGGCCCCTCAGGATCCTCAGCCCAGCACTCAATCTCTTTCAGGACAGTCCATCGTGTTCCCTTTAAACACCCATTTCGATCTCCATGAGAGTATCCTGCTCCACTTGCACGGCGACAGGTGTTCAGAACAGAGGATGTAACTATAAAACCCACAAGTTAGCCCTCATTCACTTTCATTTAAAAGGGGTCTAACCTTCATCCTGTTCAATGATTAGGGATAGTTGCAACCAGCTGGGTCAATGACTCACAATCAGTTCAAGACCCAGACCATGTATGAGTTCCTGTTTTGCAGCCTGTGCCAACCATATCAACAAGGGGGCCATAGAGACTGCTTGGGATTGTGGCTGACCTGGTAATCTGAGAGAGAATCTCGAACCTGATCCATGAGATCAGACACAACCCGGACATCCTCCTCATTTCCCACGTAGTCTGTGGCTCCAACATGGCCTAATACTGCACAAAGTTCATGTTTGATCCCATCAAGGACACTAGAGATGTATCAGCACAGGACTAGAGCAGGGACTCGGGTGACCGACACCAATGAATCCGTGTGTTTGGTCTGCGTATCATCCATGTCCCTCACGTCCCTCCCTAAACCCAGCTTCTCCAACCGTTCAAGGACACCCTCAATCTTCCGTTTTGTTACTGCTGGCTTCTGCTGGCGTGTCAGGTAAGTATTTCGACAGATGCATGGTGTCAAACCTCGTGCGGTCCCAGGAAGGTATCAAAGGAAGCCTTGGTATTTGGTCAGTCCGGAGATCAAGAGGGGACCAACAACCTTACAGCCACTTTTCGGATCTGATTGTGCATCGACAGTTGTTGCGAGAGCTGTTCCACGTGTGTTAGCCCGAGGTAATGCCATATGTTTTTTGCCCACCTGAAAGCCTATGATCGCATTCCGGAGTTCATCAACGAGGCTGATCACTTCTTGAGAGTCTTTCGTCTTGTCAAGGAATCCCACCGCCGTTTTCTTCTCCAATATGTCCCGTGACCGGTTTTCGATCTCTTCTAAGGATCTAAACGCGAGATCAAAGTGGGTGACAGAGCGAAAATGATGGGGCTTACCTGGAGAATTCTGTCCGTCTTTCCTCCTCCTCAGGATCAACATCGCCCGCGGCCGTTGCGAGAATAACTTTCAACTTCTCCAGCCACGGGACCAGTTGGTTGGCCTTCTCCTTGACATCTTTGTATTGCTAGGAAACCGTCAGCGGCGGGTAGAAGCGGTATGGGGTAACCTGACTTCGTAATGTTTGATGACTGCGCTGACGCCGCCCAGAGCCGACTTGAGTGGAGGAAACCAATCGGACGATTCCTTCGCTACGTCCAAAAGAACCTTAACACAGTCCGCCGCCCTCTGTACCTTCTCTACTGATCATCAGGACTTTCGAAGCCAGGGAGTAATCGAATGTGCTCACTCGAGTCCAGAGCTCCTTGGAAAAACTTTGGCATGAGTTATTTCCTGACCGATGGGCGCGATCGTGAGGGAGGAAGGAAAGAGTTGTGTCAGATGGATGAACCGAAACGAGGCGTTTGTTCACGCTCCCGTGACTAACTGAGCGCTAAGATATACCATCGCCCTCGAACTCTTTCAGGTCCTGCCTGAAACTCGGGTTGACGTAGCTTGCTTGCGACATGTACCACGAACATTTCAGCAGCGAAAATCCAAGACGGAGGGGTGGAAGACAAACGGTCCGAAACCGAAAGCATTGATATCATTCCCAACCTAGTGAAAACATACAGATATTATATGTAAGGTGATATAAAACCATGACGGACCCTCACTTCTGGAAGAAAAAAATCTCCCAGAGAGGACCTCACTTCTCAATCACCGATGGTTTTTATTGTAGGCCCTTCACCAGAACCGGTTAACAGCGTGGGGGTAAATTTATGTTTGGGCTGTCCGGGCAGAAAGAGGCCGATGTAGCAATCGCACGGAAGAGAAAAAAGGTGGGTGGAGAAGTGGACTACGACACTGACGCATCGTGACCCTTGAAACGTGAATTTAGGAACGGAACGCCTGCGCCAGGGCGTGTTTATAGTAGGTCCTCACAGCGGTGAGGTGGACGCCGTTTGTTGTACAGGAGCAGCGTGCATTGAGGGCTGGATGGAGAACATGGACGACGGAGAGAACGGAAAAAAAAATTGAACGGACCACCGATCTCAGCCGTCCTCGAAACTTCCCACGATCGCAACTCCTCCCCAGGTGCAAACAGTCGACGTTGCCGGATCATATCTGCAATTCTAACAGGTGCTTCTTATCACAATCTCAGAGTGGTTTCCAAGAAAATGTAAGTCCTTATTCTTATTCTTATTCTTCTCTTTCTAACTTCTTGTCTGGTCAACGGAAAGACTCTGCACTGGGAGGGGTGGGGGCGCGTGGGTAAAGGGTGCCGGTGAGGAATGAGGGAGATCGAATGAGTGAAGTGGAGGAACCGGAACCAAAAATGGGCGAGGGCCAGGGTCCAGAAGTGGCGTGGGTGCGGCGTATGATGCGAGGAGAAATGAGGCCATAACGAACGGAGGGCGGGTGGTGAGCAATAGTGGTGAAGTAAAGTGTGCTCAGCGTCAGAGAAATAAATAACAGTGACCGAAAAATGTATTTGAGAATTGAAAAAGGAATAAACGACGACAGGACGAAAGAAGGGTGGGCAACAAACGACGGCAACGGCACAGCTGAATAATCGATTTGAAGAGGACCACGACGAACGTCACGCCGCGCTGTACAAGAACAGGTTGTTCGTTGCAGCGATCTAAGGAATGAAGGTAAACATCCACGGTCCAACCGCAAACAAACGATGGGACGAAACGCACGGCAATGGTGTTCTCCCTCGGGTGCCAACTCGCATGCAGGATCTTCTTGTTGAAGTCCAAAGTCTCCATCTGCATCGCGTCCCGCAGTCCCCTCGCCCCGTTCTTCGCTCCCAGCTTGTTCCCAGGGAGGGGCCCACCAATCTTCTTCGCCTTGAACGCGGACTTGTCCGCTTGTAAAACAACATCACTCAGCGAGTCCACGTCGAATATTCGGAAGTAGTTGTGGTACGAGCCAGTAAGCACGTGCCTGAACGTAGCTCACGTCAGACTCAAGTAGGTAGTCTCCAAGACAGTTTACTCACGAGTCTGTGCCCGACCAAGTACACTCGAACTTGTCGAAAATGCAATCGTTCTCGTAAAGATCGCACAGCTTCCCCCTCAGGTGATCGTGGATAGGGATCGTCTTCACTGGCCTCGAGTCCATATTGATGTCCCAAATCTTGAGCGAAAGGTAGTCCCTCGACAAGATATACCTTCCATCGTGGCTGAACTTGACGTCAGAGATCGAAGAAATGATCTCGGAGAAGAATGATCGGTTAGTCGGATCCTCTTCTTCCTCAAAACCTGGAAATAAAGAGTGGAGATTAAGCGTTCGGCGTTGATAGGAAAGCAATTCCAGTAGTTTTTTCTCGGTTAGTCGATGAATAGAAGGACCCACTTTTCGCATGGCGATCACAAAGCGCTGCGTCACGCATATCGGCGAGCTTGATGTTGCTTTTCGAGCTCGAGTACATGAACAGGTTACAGTGGGTGGGGTGGAACTCGGAGGAGGTGATGACTTCAGTCAGCTCCTCCATGTTCACGGGTTTGATATCGACGATATCTGGGGACACCATGAAAAGCGATCGCGGTCGAGAAGGTGGCTCCACTCACTGAAGCTCTGGTCGCTAATATTGAGGTTCCAGAGGTTTATCCGAAGATCGTCGGCGGAGATGTAGGTTTCTTGATCGGAATTTACAGAGATTGAGTGGATATGGTATGCGTGAGCGTTGGCGTAAACCTTGCGGGGAACGGCGGCGATGATGTTGTCTTGCTGCGTCATCTTTGGCAACCGGAGATGTAAGGGTGATAACGGCGTCGGTAGGCTTCTTTGGCCATCCCAATGATTAGACTCCGACACGACTCGCAGGGATTTTTCGAAGACCTTCCACAGTTTGATGGTCTTGTCTAGGAAAACGATCCAAGATAAGCACCTCTACCGATCCTTCCGAAAGGGAAATCGGACAGCACGCCAACCGAATACGCACCATTAGTGGACAACAAGAAGTGAGCGGCGTTCTGCCGTTTGCACCACTTGATCTTGTTAATCTTCTCCTCGATCTCGAGCGACTTGAGATAATCGAACTCGGGTTCATGTGATTGGAACTCCGTGTAAAACTTGTATTCGCAGCTCTTCTTCTACAAGGTGAGAAGAAGGAAGGAAATGGATTCAGCGATGCGATCCAGTCCGCACGCGAGGAGGCAGGCAGATGGAGGAAGGGGAGAAGGCGGACCTGTTCGTTACGCTCAAACAGAACGACTCGCCCTCCCTTGTCTCCGGTCGCGAGATAGTTACCCGTCGAATCGAATTCGACGGTCGAGATAACATCGGCTACACCCAGTGAGCGACATTCGGCGGGGGGATGGAAGCGAACAACCCGACCTTCTGTGATGTCCTCGACCTCTCCCTTGTCTCCGAAGCACTGAGCAAATCTCCAACCGCCCGAAGAGTCCGGATCCATGACTTATCGCAGGGTGAAAGCTTGACAGGAGCTCCGAAATAAAAGGCGTGGTCGTCGTGAGGTGAAGGCGTGGAAGCAGATACCAAGGATGAGGTGAGTGCGAATCCTAAAGATGTCAGTCGGTCAGTGGTGGGGATGCCCGATTAGGCAGGTCCTGTTTGCTCCTGTTTGGCCTCCGTGGCTGATCCTCACCCGCCTGGCCCTGGCTCCGACACCGCACTCGTCCAAGCAAACCACCACAACCGTCCATCCCCCTTCCACTCACCAAATGGCCCTCGCACCAATCACCGGAAAACTCAGGAAACGTTTCTGGGTGGACGTCACCACCGCTCTCGGCCTCGGCGTCGGTGCCGGATACGCCTATTGGTTCGTGTTTTCCGACACCCGTCTTTCACCGAGTTGAAGTATGCTGACCAAACGCGCTCTAGGTATGGGGTTCACCTCAAGAGCTGTAAGCCCAACCACCTATCGCATTTTATCCTTCGACAAATGCACTAACTCCGATCCATTTTCAGTCCAGAGACACGAAGAGTTCTACTACAAGCTGGAGCAAGCCAAGAAGGCCGACTCATGATTACTCTCTCTTCGATATAGAAATCAGTCCCTTAGTTGGTATACACGCGCTGCCCGCACAAAGGTTTTTCGTGCGATAAACAAACACATTAAATCAGGGAGAAAACATGAAGAACACGCCAATAAAAAATATCACGATATGCCAAACTGTTTGAGCCGGTCGCACGCCTCTAATGGCTCCCTGTCAATCGCCCTGACCTTCTCCCAGTCGGTCCCAATCCCAAATATCCCAATCAAATCCTCCTTCCGCCGATTTTTCCGGTCAATCGAGACTTGACACTGCACGATGAGGTCCCGGGTGAACGCCTTCTCGACGTTGTCCTCGAATTTCGATAGCTGTGATCCTCTTCGTGTGTCGTCCCGGGCAATCTCCGCTGCGATGGGATGTGACATGAACTCCTGGCTGTTGACATGGTATTTCACCCCGAGGGGGCCTGTTGTCCGTTCGGTATTGTATCGTGTCGACGGCGTGAACGTAAATCGTGGATCGGGTGTTGGTGGTGTGCTGAGGATGTTGGGTAATGCGGAAAGAAGTGAGAACAGGAACAATATCAGTATGGGAGCCAGCTGCATCAGGAGTCCCCGAGTGCCACCGGCACCCTGTTGTTGCTGTTGCTGCTGCTGCCCTTGGCCAGTCCGTCTTCGGGTTCCACCAGTTGTAAAGGTCATACCAGGACCACCAAATGTAGCGGTAAACACTAGGCAAAGATGAGCATCCGCCGGTTTAGGTCATGGGCGAAGCATCACTCACTTGGTGCCCCGAACCCTCCACCACCACCCATACTCCCTCCAAAGAACATATTGAATAACTCCTCCGGACTAATCTCCGTCTCGAAAGCGTTACCCCCGAAGGAATGCGGGTGGAAGCCAGCACCGCGAGCAGAGGATGACGACATTCCACTAAACCGTGATTCAGGGTCGGCACCATGTCGGTCGTATGCCGCTCTCATATTTGAATCCGACAGCACTTGGAACGCCTTGGATACCACTACACAACCAGCACACGTCAGTCCACCAAACCGAACGAAAATCGCGAACAGAAACGCACTCTTGAAAGCCTCGTCAGCACCCGGGGCACCATTCTTATCAGGGTGCAAGGCCAACGCAAGCTATTCCGAACGACCAAATCAACACGGAACACCCCCACTGCAGTCAAAACATGAAAAGTACGGACCTTCCGATAAGCCTTCTTAACTTCCGCCTCCTCACAGTCCGTCTTCAACGCCAAGATCTCATAATACTCCGTGACCTTGCACGCCCTCACTCGCTTGACCACCGCCAGCTGGTCCGGGGTATACTCCCTCTTCTTCTCACTACCCGATGACGAGCCTTCAGCAGGTCCACTCCCCGAAGTGTTCCCATTCGGATGCCGATGATGCGCGCCACCTGACGAAGGATGCCTCTCTGTCCCACTAGCCTTCGTAGTCTCCTCCGTAGACCTAGAGTTCGAAGTAGAAGTAGATGCAGAAGCTTCAGACTCGATGATTCCCGCCAATTTCTCCGCTTCAGGCGTAGCGAACAGCGCCAACGACTTTTGGATGAACTTCCTGGCCGAGGTGTAGTTTCCTGCGTTCCTATGTTTTTGCGCAATCGAGAGACACCGCAAGGCTTCGTCTTTGTTTCCTTCCATTCTCCCTAAACGATAGGTGTCGCCCGCGGTCGAGAGTGGTGAGGGGGCTGACGTGGAAGGAAGGTCGTCGGTGCTGTGGAATCTGATGGTCCTTTTGAGGGTTGGGTCGAATTGATCGGCGAACGGATAACTGCCGGCTGTGGGTTACGGGACTGGTCAAGCATGACTGTTTCCCAACCCCCATCTTCCTCCTCTGCCCCCCTCCTGCCCCAAGAGCCAGATGAACTCACGAGGTTCAGAGATAACTGGAAAAATGAAGTGGGACTTCACCATCGTGCTGACGTGACACACGAGTTCTCAGTTGACTCAATCCCACCAGCGGGTGGGCTACCAGCTGCAGTTACCCAGCATTACTCTGCTGAGGAACTACCTCAAGCCCAGGACAGCTTCGTCAGTCTCCCAGTATAAAAGCCCGCCGTCCTCCATGCTAACGACCTTCTGTAGACAACCATCGTAGACCTCCTCTTCGGTTTACACATATCGGAGGAAACGCATGACCCTGGTGCCGTCCCAAAGAGCGCCATCTCCAAGATCGTCCAGGGCTTCCCAAAAACCCTCACATTCGAACGCGAAGAAGAAACAGAACCCATATACATCACCGGGATCCCAGATGAAGTCCTCGTTTCCATCCTCAGGTACCTGGACCACGGAACCATCGAACGTTTCGCTTCGATCAGTCGCAAGGCCCGCGTTCTCACCATGGACTCTACAATATGGAGGTAAACCTTGACACTCTCCTCTCCATCACACCTCCAAATTCTCAACGCTGCGGTGAACACCAGGGATTTTGTCGTGCTCGGTTACAAACCACCTCAAATCCCATACCCCGAAATGATCCTCGACCTGGTCAAGACCTACGGGGTCGACTTCCGGCGCCTCTACATCGAGACCCCCCGCATCCGACTGGACGGTGTCTACATCGTGGCGTGCAGGTACCTTCGGTCAGGTCTATCAGACAACGCCTGGGTCAACGTGACACATGAAATCACCTACCACCGCTACCTCCGTTTCTTCCCAGACGGAACCGTCGTCTCTCTCCTCACCTCTGACCAAACTCCTCCACGCGAGATCATCCCATCCATCAATCCATCCCTCCGAATGAAAGGCCTGTTCCTCGGGTTCTGGGAACTCCACGACTCCGTCGTGTACCTCACCTCCCTTTCGGACCCAACGGAATCGTCAACCCTCCCCTACATGTTCCAGATGACGCTCCAGCTGACCTCGCGTCCGTTGGGGAAGTGGAACAAGTTGGCGATTCTCGCGTACGATTCTGTACATGTGGAGAGCGGAGAGATGGTTCCGGTTTCGATCGATCAGGAGAAGACCCAGTTCACGTTCAGCAAGGTTAGATCGTACGGGTATTAATCCGGCCCGCACGGTCTGGGGTACTAACCGATGGGACGTCGCGTCCCGGTGGGGGGTTCAATGGCATACCCAAATTATCCTGCAAACATAGACGATACAATGATCCTGGCATTATCTCAAAGAGAGGTTTAGTCTGATAAACATTAACGATGACCCGGAAATATAGATACGGGACACTACTCCCTTCCTTCCTACACGACAATCAAGCGGCGACCGCGATGACCTTGCTCTCTCTCTTGATCGAGAACACCGCAATCTGGCTAATAAACAACCCAATAGTAATCCCCACCGAAACCTGTATCATCCTCAGCCCCAACGAGAACGAGCCCAGGTACGCAGATTCCGCCGTCGTTCCCGAAGAGTACGGAGAAAGCAAGCCACCTTCGAGACCCAACGCCGACTACGAACCGAGTTCCGTCCCAAAATGGGTCGTGAATGAGAAACACGAGGGCAGTGAGTAAATATAGCCGGAGATTGAGTGGTAGAAGGGAAGCCGATGGGCTTGGAGATGGTGGAGAAGGAAGGAATGGAAAGAGAAGAGGGGTACATACAGGCACCAAGAACATCAAGCCCGGCACGGCACTCGTGTACGACCCCCCCCGTGAGAACCTCCCATAAACGTTCCCACAGATCCCAATGACCAACGCTCCAAGCGACGACGAAACGTATACCCTATCAGAAATCACCGACGCGCCTTTGTTCGCAGTGTATGCGAGGCATGAGAACACTATCTGAGAATGGGGTCAGGGGGGAGGCAGTACACATTGAATGCGTGAGCACTGAAGAGTGTGGACTCCATGAGGAAACAATAAAATAGCCCCGACCGATCGAATCCATCAGATCCCAAGAGGGTGGGGCGTTCAGAATTTGTGTTCGACGTTCAACGTGCAAGACCGTTCAGCCGCGAGAATGATGAATGGTGAACGTTGAACGGGCAATGACGCGTGACGTGGAGCGAGGAAGCATGTAAAGCGGGGATGTCACCTACCATTACCGGAGTATGTCGGCTACGATAAGACTGCAAATTCACCATTGTTGACAGGAACGAGTAAATCGGAACGAGAAACAACATCGTGAACGCGGGGAGGGGTTGACGCCACCAAGCCCAAGCAGGGTCCCTGTAACACCCTAAACACGTTGAAACAAACAAGCATTCAGCGTAAACGGCGCGCACAGGCAAGAAAAAACCTCCCTTTGACCATGTGCATAGCCTCGTCTGGAGGCAATGCAATCTCCAAACTCACCCCGAACCCCGTTTGGTTCACCCCGGCGCCCGTCAAACTCGCATTCAGTGGGACGAAAAGGCCAGTGAGATACTCGATCGAGCGGGTCACTGCGAGTCCATCCGTGGTGGTCGCTGCCGACTCATTGAACAGAAGATAGAATTCCGAGCCTATCGTCAATCCAAAACCCTACCCAGAACCGGTTAGTCGAGGTACGAGTTGGGGAGATGGGGATTTACAAGGATGAAGGTATAGATGATCGCGTAGACGAGGCGCACGGCGCCACACGTAATGTTCTTGGAGGATGTTTCAAGCGCGGCCGTTACTGTGTACGTGGTTAGTGCTCACATGGTGACCTAGAACCCGCACTCACGGATGGTGAATCCGGGAAGGATGACGGTGATAGCGGCCGAAGCCACGGCGTTGTAACAGAAAAGTCTTCCCGGCAGGGAAGCAAGTAGGCGCGTGATGAACGAGATTAAGACACATCCGGTCACCCTAAGTGGAAGTTGAGCTATTCAATCGATGCCTGACAGGAGCCGCTCGACGTACTCGTAAACATTGGCGTAGATCGTGCTGTTACTCGCCCCCTTGAGCCCCAAGAACTGTAAGCAGCAGGCAAACGCGCCGCCGACGAAACAGTCCACGATGCTGCCTCCGAACGCCAAGGAGCATATTAGAGTCGCGCTGAGGAAGCTCAACAGACACCTGAGTATGAGCGGATAAATCGGAGGAGCGGCCAGGAGTTCCTCCAGCTGTTGTGTAGCCTCAGAAGGGAGCATCTCGTCCTCGTTGACGTAGTGGTAGATGATGTAGACCTTCTCGAGGGCGGATAGTGCAACCCGACCTGCAGCACGGACGATATGGACCTCGTTTGCGCCAGTTGCGATGTCACGGAAGGAGATGACCATGACTCCGGGGAGGTGCAAGAGGGTGTAGTTGAGGAGAAGGGTTTCCGCGATCTCGTTGAGTTGGGAACCAGCTCGATGGGAGGGTGCGCCAAATTTGAGGAGGCATTTGGCGAGGGTCAGAAAGAATTCCTTTCGAGCTCGGACATCTGAGACGCGGGTCAGGTTTTGCAAAGAGGGGAAGATTCCAGAAGACCAACTCTCGTAGTTGAACCGGATTTCCTGGACCCGATGCCTCTCTACGAATTCTTCGTTTCCGTCTTGACCATCGTCGGAATGCTTGTGATCCTCGTCGTCTTCAGAGGACGAGCTATCGGAACGATCGTTCGAATAACTGTTCAACCTCTTCAAGCCGTGCATCAAGCGCCGCATAGGGGATTTATGCTTGTGAGTCGCCGTACTGCGAGCCGTCGCAGAGCTTTCAGCAGTCAGCGACGAGCCAGGTCGCGGATCCCCATCGGATTCGGGCTGCATGTTCGCGAGCAGACAAGAAACGAGGGTGAAAAGGAGATCCAAGAGAACAACGTCGATAGTGAACCATCCCGTTCCGCGTTCAACTTGTTCGCGTGAATGGTTGAGATCTTCAAGTCGCGTTGATTCACCGGCGACGGGACGATCGAAAGCCGGCACAGCAGATAAGAGCACGAGGTTTATACGATTTCTATTGATTGAGTTCAGGGGGTGAGGAACATCAGGTGGATCGTTTCAACCGACTCCGTTGTCCGGTTATGACGGAGTTTTGCCCCGGGCGAGCCGCACAGGTCCCAGCCATTATGTGAGCCACCGCCAAGGAGCCGAAGAAGGACAAGACGAGCGTAGAACCCGAGCGCATCAGCTAGGTGGGTGGAAAGCAAATATCCATCTGGATCCCCAAGGTCGCAGCAGCAGTCGACCCTTCCAGGAACAGAGAGCGGGTACAAGACATGAACCGGGATTTGAAATTTGGTTTCTGTTTGCGGGAAATGCGGGATCCGCAACAGGCGATTAGAAAACG
>Ga0307511_10003850_pt1 | contig 15354 bp, 15 predicted proteins | sample 13_EM_MG_FD_200266 | JGI IMG/M metagenome (GOLD analysis project Ga0307511, IMG submission 200266) | Populus trichocarpa ectomycorrhiza microbial communities from riparian zone in the Pacific Northwest, United States - 13_EM | ecosystem: Host-associated > Plants > Roots > Unclassified | place... | reverse complement strand
ATCCACTCGCGGGTTCAGTCTGTTGTACGTGGGTTCAATAGCGTGTTCCAGTGTGATCCCGCTGTTGAACCGACGTCAAGTAAAGTGCGGGAATGGCCGCCAATCAGGGAGAGCGCACACGCCGCCGGCTCAGCACCGGCGAGCGTCGGGAGCAACTCCTCACGGTGGGCGCCCGGTTGTTCTCGGAGAGCCCCTACGACGAGGTGTGGATCGAGCAGGTCGCCGAGATCGCCGGGGTCTCCCGCGGGCTGCTCTACCACTACTTCCCGACCAAGCGGGACTTCTTCGCGGCCGTCGTCGAGCGCGAGAGCGAGCGGATGCTGCGGATGACGGCGGCCGTACCGGGCGTACCGGCCCGCGAACAGCTCGCCGCCGCCCTCGACACCTACCTGGAGTACGTGCACGCCCACGCGCACGGCTACCGCGCCTTCCATCGCGCCGACGCGGCCGGGGACCAGACCGTACGGCGGGTCTATCAGCGGGCGTTGGCGGCGCAGGAGCGGCAGATCCTGGCCGCGCTCGCCGCCGATCCCGAGTTCGGGCCGGCCGTGGAGGAGCGGCCCGACACGAAGCTCGCGGTGCGCGGCTGGCTGGCCTTCACCACCGCCGTCTGTCTGGAGTGGCTGCGCGGACCGGAGTTGAGCCGCGAGCAGGTGCGCGATCTGTGCGCGCGGGCCCTGTTGGGCGTCCTCTCGCCCTGAAGAACCGTTGTGGAAATTGCGTGGCGTGGTTGGCGCGCGCCCCGATCTTCGATAGGTTAGGCAAGGCTTACCTAAGGAGGTTCAGGGATGGGTGACAGCCAGACGTGGACGGCCGTGCCTGCCGCGGCCGAGCGGGCCCGCTCGGTGCTCGCCGCCGCATGGTCCTGCGCGGTGACCGCGGAGGGCGGTCGCGAGGAGTTCGTCGGCGCGCACAGCGTGGACGACGACGGCCGGGTGCTCCTTCAAGTGCCCGAGGACAGCGCCCTGTTGGCCGCCGCGATCTGCGCGCCGCGCGGTGAGCCGTCCGCGGTCCTGGAGTTCGCGGACGTCGCGCCCGTCCCCGTGCGCAACCGCATCCGGGCCAGGGTGTGGCTCGCCGGCTGGTTCGTCCCCGAGGACGGCCGACTGGCGTTCAGTCCCACGCGTGTGGTGCTGCGTCCGGCGACCGGCGCGGTGGTCATCGACCTCGACGAGTTCGCCGCCGCCGAACCCGACCCGCTGGCCCTGGCCGAGGCCCAGCTGCTGACCCACCTCGCCGACTGCCACTCCGACGCGGTCGAGCGGCTCACCCGCCTCGTGGAGCCCGACAGCCTGCACGGTGCCGTGCGCGTCCAGCCCCTCGCCGTCGACCGGCACGGACTGACCCTGCGGATCGAGCGCGCCCGCGCCCACGGCGACGTACGACTGCCGTTTCACGCGCCCGCCGACACGGTCGCCCACCTCACCGAGCGGATGCATGTGCTGCTCACCCAGGCCAGCGCCGCGTCCTGCCCGCGTCCCCTACAGCGGCAGCGCACAGACGGCGACCGGTGAGGCGAACGGCGCGCCCGCGAGCCGGAGTTCACCACTCTCCCCGTCCACCAGGAACACGCTGACCGTGCCCGACTTCTGGTTCGCGGCGAACAGCAGTGTCCCGTCCGGCGAGAAGGCGATCTGTCGGGGGAAGTCACCGCTCACCGGCACGGTGTCGAGCAGTCGGAGCCGGGCGCCGTCCGTCTCGACGGCGTACCGCGCCAGGGTGTTGTCGCCCCGGTTGGCGAGATAGGCGTACGAGCCGTTCGGTGTCACCAGGATCTGCGCCGGGTAGTTGGTCGTGTCGCCCGTGCTCCCGCTGGACTGCGGGTCGCCGATCGACAGGGCGCCCGTGGCCGGGTCGTAGGCGCAGACCGCGACGGTGTCGTCGACCTCGTTGGCCAGGTAGGCGTACCGGCCGCCGGGGTGGAACGTGAGGTGGCGCGGGCCCGCGCCCGGGCGGGTGTGCGCCTGGGAGACCTCGGCGAGCGTGCCCTTCGTGGTGTCCAGGCGGTAGGTGTAGACCGTGTCGGTGCCCAGGTCGACGGCGAGGACATGGCCGCCGTCAGGACTGGTGACGAACTGGTGCGCGTGCGGGCCGTCCTGGCCCGGGCCCGGCTGCGGACTGGAGTGCTTGACCAGAGCGGTGCGTTCGCCGAGCGCACCCGACGTGCCGATGGGGTGCACGGCCACGCTGCCTGACGTGTAGTTGGCGCTGAGCAGCCAGCGGCCGGTCGGATGCACCGACAGATGACACGGGCCCGCACCGCCGGTGCTCCGCGAGCCGAGCACCTTGCGGTCCGCCAGGCGTACGGCGGTCACCGCGCCGGACGTCTGCTCGTCGACCGCGTACAGCGTGCGGCCGTCGGGGTGCACGGCGAGGTACGACGGGTCGGCGACTCCGGTGAGCGTTCCGGCGCCGGTGATCTGCCCCGTCGCCGGGTCGTAGGTGGCCAGGCCGATGCCCGTGCCGCCGCCGTCGACCGAGGTGTACGTGCCGAGGTAGAGCGGGCGGGGGCCGGCGGCCTTGCCGGTGCGGTGGGTGCTGGGGGCCGGTGCCGGGGTCGCCACGGGAGTGGATTCGGGGCCGGCCGGGGCCGAGGCCGGTGCGGGGACCGCGACCACGGCCGCGGTTCCGCCCAGGGCTCCCAGGAAACGGCGTCGACTCCAACCGCCCTGCGACGCGTCCGCACCACTGCTCATGCCCACACCCTCAGGTCGTCGCTTGCCCCGGTCGTCACGGCAACTTTGACGTGGACGGCCCGTCGAGCGCAAGACCGGCAACGAGCGTTGCGGAGGGTGCAATGGGTCCCTGGCTTACCAGGCGCCGTCCTCCACCGGCTTGCCCTTGGCGTCTTTGAGGGGCTGCACCTGGCCGGGCGCGGGCTGCTGCCAGGGCTCGTGGTCGTCGCCGAGCCAGTCGCCCACCGGTTTGACGGCCCCCAGGGTGTCGGTGGGGGAGAGGTCCTCGGCGTCCTGGTCGTAGTAGTCGAACCAGGGCAGCCCCGCCCGGGTGTACGCGGCCCGGTCCACCGGCGACGGCGGCGGCTCCTCGCCGGTGATGCGGCGCCACTCCGGGGGTGTCACGAGGTGCACGAAGACCCGCCCGGCGGGCTCCTTCGCCCAGGACGTCAGCGGGCGGTCGTCCTCGTAGACCTCCTGGCGCATCGAACCGCCGACGCCGAGCCCCATCCGGGGAGCAGCCGCCGGAGCACCGGGCGCGGGGGGTGCCTGCGCGGCCATCGGCATGGCGGGCATGCCACCGTAGCCCCCGGACGACAGGGTGATCGCTCGCGCCCGTTCCGACCGGCGCCGCTCGTCCTCGCGCCACTTGGTCAACTCCCGCTCGGTGAGCGGGAAGGACTGCAACTGGACGCCGCCCCACACCTCCTCGCCCGTGACCTGCCCCTCGACCGTCGCGCCCAGGCCCAGCGGGACCGCCACGAACTGCCGGACCGTCCCCTTGCCGGAGTTGATGCCGTCGAGCCAGGGCTGGCGCGGAAGTACGAGGTAGTTCTGCGGGTCGCGGGACAGCCGGTCGCTCCACGGCTTCCCGGAGACCGCGCACACCTTGCCCACCCCGACCTGGAGGGCGGCGGGTTCGGCCGTGCCCGCGAAGCTCAGCCACATCGCCTCCCGCAGATACACCGGCAGCATCACCCCGCCCCGCGCCCGCCACTCCTCCGGTGCCGTGTCCGGGAAGTCCGCGACCCGGCGGACCGGGAACTCGCCGAGCCCCGGCGGCAGCGGATGGGTGCCGGTCTCCGGCAGGCGCAGCGTGCGGATGAACCGCACCGCCACTCCACCGGGCAGCCGCAAGGTGTTTCCGTCGATCCGTACGGTGCTGTCGGTCATGCGTCCGCCCCCATCGCCGCGCTGCCGGAGGCGGTCCGCCCCCAGGTGACTCCGTCACCTAGAACGATCGGCGCCCGTGCCCCGGTTCCTGCGCAGTCGCTCCGGCACACCCACCCGCTCCCGCAGCCAGATCAGCCACGGCAGGCGTGTGCGCTGCTCACCGGCGCACTGGTCGAGTTCCTCCAGCAGCCGGCGCGAGCGGTGCTCGGTGTCCAGCTCGTCCAGCATGCGGTTGACCTCGGTCAGCATGGCACCCAGCAACTGCCACTGGGCCGCGTCGCGCTGGACCTCCTCCAGGAGCAGCTGCGCCAGCTTGTCGCGGGTCGCGGCGGCCGTGTGCAGCTCGGCGGTGAGCCTCGACTCCGCCGACTCGGCGCTCACACTCACATCGGTGGTCACCAGCACCGCGAAACTGACCACAGCGTCCCCGATCTCGGACAGCAACTGTTCTACGGCGGCGCCCGTCGGCGGCGCGAACAGCGGCTCGGGGTCGCGCTGTTTCGCCAGGTCGGTGAAGGTGCGCGCGAGGACGCGGAGCACGACCGTGCAGATCTCCAGGGTGTCCAGACCGGTCCGCAGCACGACCCGGTGCAGCAGCCCCTCCCGTACGCGCGGATTGAGCCGCAGGCTGTCCTCGGCCTGCCGGAGGGCCGCGTCCACCTCGACGATGTCGTGGTCGAGGCGGCGCGCCTCGTGCAGCCGCGCGGTGGCGTGGTCGACGGGGGTGCGGCCCGCCGCCTCCTCGCCCATGCGCCGCATCAGCCGCCGCAGCCGACGGGCCAGGCCCTCGATCGACTCGCCGGCCTCGTCCACCCACACCGGGGGAGCCAGCAGCAGATTGCAGCCGAAGCCCACGACCGCGCCGATCAGGGTCTCCACCACCCGGGCCCAGGCCGTGTTCCCGACCGTGGTGACTCCGAGGACCAGCATCGCGCTGATCGCCACCTCGGGCACGTACTCGTCGACCTTCACCAGCCGCCCGACGACCAGCGAGGCCACGATCAGCAGCGCCAGGCTCCACCAGGTCAGACCGACCAGCAGACTGAACGCGATGGCGACGAGCACGCCCGCGACCACGGCGTTCACCCGGCGGATGCCGTTGGTGAGGGTGGCGTAGAGCGTGACCTGGACGACGAGGAGCGCGGTCAGGGGAGCGGTCAGCGGCGCGGGCTCCGGGCTCAGGCGCAGCGCGACGACATAGGCGATCGTCGCGGCGGTCGCCGACCGCAGCGTCTGGACGACCACCGGGTCCCGGTGCCGCCCCACGAACCGCACCAGTGGCGCGGTCCACTCCCGGACATCTCGCATCCTTGGCCTATTCCCTCCTCACGGATGCGCTGAACGTACCCATTGCGGACCGTATCTGTCCGCATGGCCCCCTGGATTGTCATCACCTGACGGGACGAAGGGGGGCGTCATGACGGTCGGCCAGGTCCTCACCCACGCCCGTATCGACCAGCAGGCCTACGGCCTCGTCCTCACCGTCGACCGGCCCGACTCCGACCAGGTGCCGACCCCGTTCGGCCCGATGCTCCTCCCGCTCGCCGCGGCGACGGCCGCCATGGACGCGGCGGCCGTGCACGCCTGGGACATGGCGGCGGCCACCGGCCAGAACCGGCCACTGGAGGCGGACCTGGCGGAAGGAATCCGGCCGGCCGCGGACCCGCACTGGAGGCCCACCGCGTCCTGACCCGGCTTCACCTGGTCACGGCCGACCGGCTGCGCGACCGGTAGCCCGCGATCTTCGCGAGGTTGCCGCAGCGGTCCATCGAGCACCAACGGCGGCGGCGGGCCTGGGAGTCGTCCAGGAACAGCAGCGAACACTCCGGGTTCTCGCACTCCTTGACCCGTTCCAGCAGCGGACCGCCCACCAGCAGGACGCCGTCCCGGGCCACCGTCGCCAGCGCCGCGCGCGCCGGATGCGCCGACTTCCAGCGCCGCTCGCCCAGTTGGGGCGCGAGATCCGGGCGCGCGGCGGCCTCGTTGACCCGCTCGACATCGGCGGCCGCCGGTTCCCGCCCGGCCATCGCGTCCCGTACGACCCGGTAGAGCGCCTCGCGCAGGGTGCGCGCGTCGGTCAGCTCCCGGGCCGTGACCCGCACCGGTTCGGTGTCCGTCGACAGTTCCGCCTCCGTGATCCAGGCGGCCAGGGCGGTCGGATCGGGGAGCCGTTCGACGGGGGTGGCGTGCCGTTTGCCGAGCGTCGCCACGAAGTTCAGGCACGGGCGTCCGCCGATGAACGGGAAGACGGGCGGGGTGGTCATGACAGTGAGCGTACCTCGCGCACACCGGTTCATGCGGTGTGCGCGAGGAACGCCGGCAAGCCTTGACACCGGTTCGTCCGGTGTCGCATGGTGACACCAGTTCAAGAGGTGTCGGCCGGTTTCGGTGGCCGCGACAGGGAGTGGGTACGGTATGCGTGCGGTGCGGATCGACGAGTTCGGCGGGCCCGAGGTGCTGGTGCCGGTCGAGGTGCCCGACCCGGTCGCGGGTCCGGGGCAGGTACTGGTGCGGGTCGCCGCTGCGGGCGTGAACCGCGCGGACGCCCTGATCAGGTCCGGGAACTATCACCGGGCCGGACGCCCGCCGCTGATCCCGGGCGTGGAAGGCGCCGGTACCGTCGCCGCGTTGGGGGAGGGCGTCACCGGATTCTCGGTCGGCCAGCGGGTCGTGGCCCTCGACGGCGTCAACGCACCCGGTTTCTATGCCGAGTTGGCGGCCGTGCCCGAGACTCAGGTGGCAGCCCTGCCCGACGGGATCGAGCTCACGCACGCCGCCGCGCTGCCCGTCGCCTGGCTGTCGGCCTGGTACTGCCTGCGGCACCTCGCCCGGGTCACCAAGGAGGACACGGTGCTCGTTAAGGCCGCCGCGAGCGGGGTCGGCAGCGCGGCCGTACAGATCGCGGCCGAGACCGGCGCCCGGGTCGTCGCCCTCGCCGGATCACCCGAAAAGGCCGCCTGGGCAGGGGAGTTCGGCGCCCGCGCGACCATCGACACCTCGGCGCACCCGGACGACGCCGAGGTCGACGAGGTGCTGCGACTCACCGAGGGACGCGGCGCGGACGTCGTCCTCGACACCGTCGGCGGCCGGGCCTTCGGACGCAGCCTGCGGGAGATCGGACACGGCGGCCGGGTCGTCGCCCTCGCCAATGTCGCCCTGGAGCCGAGCACCGTCGACACCCGCGACTTCTACCCGAAGAACGCCTCGATCCTCGGCTTCCAGCTCACCAACCTCCAGGTCCACGGCGGCTACGATCCCCGCCCCGACCTGCGTGAACTGGCCGAGCGGGTCGCCGCCGGCACCTACCGCGTGCCGATCGAGACCGTCGTACCCCTGGCGGAGGCACGTGCCGCCCACGAGCGGCTGGAGCGCCGCGACAACCGGGGCAAGATCGTCATCGCGGTGCCGGGGGAGTGACGTCGGACGTACCGCTTGGGGACTGACGTCAGACGTACAGCTTGTCGAGGAAGGCGGTCAGATTGCCCACCGTCCGCTCGATCTGCTGCGCCACGGTGAGGCTCTCCTCGATACGGATGCCCGAGTCGGGGATCTTCCTGCCGCGCACATAGAGGGAACAGGCGAGGTCGGTGCACATGTACAGGCCGACCGAGTTGCCCTCACGGCCCGCCGGGCCCGCCTTGCGCGCGGTCATCAGGGAGACCCCGCCGCCCGGGTGGGTCGTCACGCACAGCGAACACATGCTCCGGTGCAGAAAGCCGCGCTGCGCGGACGGGAACCGCAGGGTGACCCCGACCGGCCCGTCCGCCCGCTCGGCGACGAGATAACTGCGGTCCGGCGCCCCAGGATCCCGCCAGCCCAGGAAGTCCAGGTCGTCCCAGGGGCGGCTGTCGAGATCGCGGGGGACCGCCAGCCGCTTCGCCTCGCCCTTCGAGCAGTTGACAAATGAGTTGCGGATGACCTGCTCGGTGAGTGATCTCATGGGGGAGTCTCCTGGGGCGGTGTCCGTCTCCGAAACCTAGGGGGTCTAGGTTTCGGTCCAGGGTAGTGAGGTGAGCGGTGGGGAAGCCAATGGATTTCGGGGACGTCGGGGCACGCCAGAAGCGGGCGCTTCGCCATGTCGCGGCCAGGTCGGCGGGCCCGGCCGTCGACCCGCGACTGCGCATCACCCTCAACTTCCACCCCGACCGTACGGCGGCCGGGCGCCCGATCCTCGACGCGCTGGCCCAGGACGGCACGTACCACTCGCAGTTCGTGACCGGCACCAGCAACGGCGGCCTCACCGCCCACCCGGGCGGCGACCGTTGGCGCTGGGAGAGCCGGATCTTCGCGGGTGCCTACGACGCAGCGCCCGCCGCCGAGCGACCGGTCTACGGCGCGCTGAACTTCCGGCGCCAACTGGTCGGCGCCGCACCGAGGTTCGGCTCCTCGCACCTCCGGCTTACCGGCGCGGCCCTGGCCCGCGCCACCTTCTGCTACCCCGACAGCGCGGCCGAACCGACCGACTTCGGCGTCGCCGCCGGAATGTCCCTGATCGCGCTCGCCGAGACCGACGAGCAGGACGCCCTCAACGACTACATCGAGGCACAGGTGCACGGCGGAGTCGACCTCGCCCGCGACGCCGAAGCCCTCGTCCTGGACGCGAGCTACCGCGGCACCCCCGTCGAGGCCGCCGCCCGCCGCCTGCCCTGCCCCGTCGCATGGCACCCCGGATACCGGCTCACCGTGGGCGAGTTGAGGCGTCACGCGGACTACCGAGGGCAGGAGTACGCCGATCTCGGCGCCCGTATCGCGGAGAAGGGCGTGCTCGACCCCCGGATCATCGGCGACGCGGCCCGCACCGGCCGCCATGAACTCCAGGACCTGAAGAAGGTCTGGCACACCCTGGCCCGCTTCGGGGCGCCGGCGGGAGCGGGGACGGCGGTGGACGGGGTGGACGGCCGCGGTCAGCCGGTGGCGTAGATGCGCTCGCAGATCCGTTCGGCGACCATGATGACGGTGACGTTGGTCGTGGACGAGGGCACCTCGGGGATGATCGACGCGTCGGCGACCCGCAGCCCGTCCACACCCCTGACGGCGCCGACGGAATCCACGACGGCCCACGGGTCGCCGGGTCCGCCCATCGGCACCGTGGAGGTGGGGTGGCCGTAGATCGTGGGGTTCGCGGTGATGGTCCGGGACAGCGCCTCGTCGTCGGTCACCGTGTCACCGGAGGCCGGCTCCGCCGCGACGAAGGACGCGAAGAGCGGGTCGCGGGCGATGGCGCGGCCGAGCTTGACGCCTTCGAGCATGCGGCGGGAATCGCGGGCGGTGCCGAGGAAGTTCGCGTCGATGAGCGGGGCGAGATCCGGGTCCCGGCCAGCCAGTTTCAGGGTTCCCGTCGACTCCGGCTGGACGAGCGCGGCCATCAGCACGATCGCCCCTCCGGTGGGGCTGAAGGAGCCGTCCATCAGATGGGTGGCGGTGACATGCAGGTCCAGTTCGTCGCCTACTGCCTCGCTGGAGGCCGTCCAGAGGAGGGAGCCCACCGCCGGGGTCATCTCCAGGTGGCCGGGGGCCAGCGCGTAGGCGTTGTAGTAGCCCACCTGGTCCTGGAGGCGCTGTCCGACGGGCAGGTCGGCGAGGACCGGGATGCCCAGCGCGGTCAGGTCGGCGGCCGGGCCGGCGCCGGAGCGCAGCAGGATGGCCGGGCTGCCGTACGCGCCGCCGCAGAGGATCACCTCGCGGCCCCGGTACACCGCGCCGTCCGCCGCCAGGACACCGGTGGCGGTCGTGCCGTCGAACAGCACGCGGTCGACTGTGACTTCGCCGCGGACGGTGAGGTTGGGGCGGCGGCGCACCTCGGCGGTGAGGTAGACCAGCCCCGTGTTCTGCCGGACGCCGTCGACCACGTCGACCGGGTAGCCGTCGGCGCCGTTCTGCTCGGCGCCGTTGAAGTCGTGCACACGCTTGTGGCCCTGGGCGACGGCCGCCTCGACGAACCCCCGCAGGGACGGCGTCAGTTCGTCGTCCGTACGCTGCCGGATCGGGAGCGGGCCGGTCCGCCCGTGGTACGCGTCGGCGCCGGTGGGCGTGTTCTCCAGGCGTTTGAACGCGGGAAGCACCTCGTCGTAGGACCAGCCCTCGACGCCGTGCTCGCCCCACCTGGCGAAGTCGGCGGCGCGGGCCCGCAGGGCGACGCAGGCGTTCACGGCGGAACTGCCCCCGAGCACCTTCCCGCGCGGGGTGGGCAGTTGGGGTGCCTGCTCGGTGCCGCGCGAGGTGTAGCCCCAGTCGTGACCGGGGTCCGCGATCCTGTCGGCGTCGAGCAGGGCGGGCGGGTAGGCGTCGGCGCCGTAGACCCGTCCGGCCTCCAGCAGCAGGACCTTGCGCCCGGGATCCTCGCTGAGGCGGGCGGCGAGGACCGCGCCGGCCGAGCCTCCGCCGACGACCACCACATCGGCGGTCGCGGGTACGTCGGACATGGCGAACTCGTTGTGTCGCGGACGGTGTTGCCGAACAGGGCGGGGCGCGGGGGTGGTTCAGGCCCGGAGTCGTGCGGCCAGGAACTGTCCGGCCCGGTCCAGCGCGGCGCCGGCCTCGTCGAGGATCGGGCCGTAGGCCTGGAAGACGTGCGGCACCCCGGGGGTGACGTCGAGGGTGACCTCCACGTCCGCGGCGGCGGCCCGCGCGGCGAGGGTTACGGCGTCGTCGAGGAGGATCTCGTGGCTGCCGACCTGGATCAGCAGGGGTGGCAGGCCGGACAGGTCGGCGAAGACGGGGCTGATCAGGCCGAGGGCGGGGTCCTGCCCTGCCGTGTAGCCGGCGACGAGGGGTTCGAGGAGTTCCCGGGAGAACAGCGGGTCGGCCGCTTCCTTGGTGTCGATGGACGCCCCGGAGAGAGTGAGGTCGACGTACGGAGACATGACGAAGGCCGCGGCAGGCAGGGGCAGTCCGTGGTCGCGGGCGTTGACCAGGGTGGCGACGACGAGTCCACCGCCCGCCGACTCTCCCGAGAAGACGATGTCCGAGGGCCCGACACCGTCGGCCAGCAGGGCTTCGTAGACCGCCAGCGCGTCGTCCACCGCCGCCGGATACGGATGTTCGGGGGCGAGCCGGTATTCGACGGAGTAGGCCTTGGCGTCGGTCCGCCCGCCGACCTGCGCGGCCAGACCGGCGGAGCTGAGGGCGTCCCCCAGGAGATAGACACCGCCGTGGAAGTACACGACGACATGCCGGGGCTCGACTCCGTCGACCGTGACCTCGACCACGGGGACACCGCCCAGCGAGGTCGGCACCGCCTTCACCCCGGGAGGCAGCGGCTGCGCCGACGTCGCCGCGTGCAGCAGACGCCGCAGCTCCTCGACATCAGCGTCGAGGGGGAAGGGCGACTGGCGCAGGAACGCGTCGATGGTCTGTTGCTGCTCGGTGCTCACGGAGCATCTCCGTTCGACGGGGGTGGACCGGCCGGCGCACTCCGCTCGGCCGGTGCGGGCCGTACCCTGCGGACTTCGAGGAGGTCGAGTCCCAGGGCCTCGACCTGGGCGAGGACGCCGAAGAGCGCCGCGGTGTCCGGCAGCGGCCCGGTGAGCACCGTCTCGGTGCCCTGCTGCTCCGGCTCGAACGCGGGGAACGCCGTCAGCAGGGTGGGGCCGAGATGCCCGCCGACCCGGATCTGATACGTGACGGGGTCATCACCCATGGACCCATGGTCCTCAGGGGGCAGGTGAACCCGCGTCGCCGGAATCCGGTGATCGTGCGGGCGCTCAACTGCGGCCGTTCGACAGCAGCCTCAGTTCACGGCCGCGGTGCACGGCCGAGGACCGGTCCCCGGCGCCGAGCTTGGCGTAGATCCGCCGTATGTGGGTGTTGACGGTGTTGAGGGAGACCGACAGTTCGGCGGCGATCTCGGGGCGGGTGAGGTTCGTCGGCAGATAGCGCAGGACGCGCAGTTCGCTCGGGCTGAGTTCCTCGGCCGGAACCGGGGGCGCCGACCGGTCCGGGGTGTCGCCGCGGACGGTGTCGAGGATGTCGGAGACCAGTGCGGCGTGCGAGGTGTTGCGCGGGAGGGCGTCCAGCAGCTCCCAGGCGCCGGTCATCACGAACGGCAGGATCATCCGGTCCGGCTCGGCGAGGTTCAGGGCCTGCTCGACGGCCGCTCCCGCCGCCTGCGCGTCGCCGAGGTCACGGCAGGCGAGCGCGTCGAGGAGCCGGGCCTCGATCGGGGTGAGGAAGGAGCTGACGGGGGCGGTGCCGTCGAGAACCGTCCGGAGTGCGCGGCGGGCACCGGCCGGATCCTTCTCCGCGAGGTGGAGCACTGCGGCCGCGGTGCGGATCTCGCCCGCGGCGGCCTGCACGTCGTCGAGGACGGCGAGGTCGGCCCGCGCCCGGTCGACCGTCCCGAGGCGGGCCAGGGTGGCGATCGTCCAGGCGGTCACCCGGGTCGACAGCCCGTGCCGGCTCACCATGTGCGCCTGCACCTGCTCGGCGGCGGTCAACTCGGCCAGCGTTTCGGCGTGTTGACCGCGCGCGGCGCACAGCATCGCAGAGGTCAGATGCACCAGTAGACGCACGCCGGGCTCGCCCTCGGACCGGGTGACATGCCGGGCGCGGTCGAGCCACTGCTCGCCCCGGTCGAACTCGCCCGTGCAGATCAGCGTCCCGGCCAGCGAGACCTGGGCGGGCGCGATCACGGCCGCGGCGTCCCACCCGCACCGGGCGGCCAGCGCCACGGCCTCCTCACAGCGCTGCCGGACCAGCGCGAAGGAACGGCTGCCGGAGGCGAAGCCCAGATGGGCGCGGCAGGCCACCTCCAGATAGGGGCGGCCGATGTCCCGGGCGAGCGCGGCGCCCTCCAGGAGGTGCCGCTCGCTGTCGTCGAGCCGCAGTGACCAGGCCTCTGCGACCCCCAGGTTCAGCAGCGCGAGGGCCCGCAGGTCACTGGCGAGCGCGATCTCGGTGTTGGACCGGCCTTCGGCGGGCGAGGGCAGCGCGTCGGCCTGCTCGAACACGCCGTCGAAGTGCCCGCGCAGCCGGGCCAGCAGCAGATCCAGGGACGCGATCGCCGTCCGCAGCCGGGACCGCCGGTCGGGCGGAGTCGTCTCGGCGTACGCCCCGGCGATCCCGAGATGCGCCCGCGCCTCCTCCAGCCGGTGCTGGTGCAGGTCGGCGTTGGCGTACACCAGGGCCAGTTCCGGGGAGTCCTCGCCGACACAGGCCGGGAAGGCGCGCAGCAGCGCGACCACGCTCCCGGCCTGCCCGTCGAGCGTCAGGCTGACCGTGTGGTCGGTGAGCAGCCGGGCCGCCTCGGACCAGTCGCCGGCGGCCTGCAGGTGCCGTACGGCATCCACGGCCTGGGAGTGTTCGGCGAACCAGCGCGCGGCCAGCCGGTGCAGTTCCGGGATGGCCTCCGGGAGGGTGCGGCGCAGCTCCAGCCGGAGCAGGTCGGCGAACATGTGGTGGTAGCGGAACCAGGTGCGCTCGGGGTCGAGCGACACCACGAACGCGTTGGCGTCCTCCAGCTCCAGCAGGATGCGCTCCGAACCGGTCGCGCCGGTGAGCAGATCGGCCAGCTCGCCGTTGATCCGGTCGGGCAGGGACGTACGCAGCAACAACCGCTGTACATGGGGCGGTTGGCGCTCCAGCATCTCGGCCATCAGGTATTCGGCGACCGTACGGTGGCTGCCGGAGAACTCGGCGACGAACCGCTCGGGGTCCGGGTGCCCGGCCAGCGAGAGCACGGCGAGCCGCAGCCCGGCCGCCCAGCCCTCGGCCCGCTGGTGCAGCAGACCGGCCACGTCGTCGGGCAGCGCGACTCCGGAGGCGGCGAGGAGGTCACGGGTCTCGGCCTCGCTGAAGCGCAGCTGCGCGGCGCGGATCTCGGCCAACTCCCCGGCCAGGCGCAGTCGGTGGAGATGCACCGGCGGGTCGTGCCGGGTCGCGACGATCGCGTGGACGCCCCGGGGGAGCGCCGTGAGCAGGGCCGCGAGCTGTTCGGAGGCCTCCGCCGAGCCGAGCTCGTGCAGGTCGTCGATGACGAGATAGAAGGTGCCGCCGGACGCGGTGATCTCGGACAGCACCTTGTCCACCATGGCGCCCCCGTCGAAACCGGGCGCTGCGGGAAGCGACTCGGTGGCACCCGTCGCACCACGGACCGCCTCCAGCAGGGCGAGCCAGAACAACTGCGCGTCCTGCTGCCCCGGCCGTACCGACAGGAACGCGATACGGCGGTCCCGTCCCGGCCGGTCGGCCCACGCGCGCAGCAGTGAGGTCTTTCCGCTGCCGGCGGGCGCGGAGATCATCGTCACCCGATGCTCGGACGCGCGGTCCAGGGCGGCGATCAGGTCGCGGCGGTCGATGAGACCCGGGCGGCCCCGGCCCGGTACGCGGGCGGTGCCCGCGGTGGCCGGCAGGTCGGGCATGACGCCATGTCCTCTGGTCACGCGGCCAGCGTAGTCGATGCGAATCACCGCATCCCGGCGATGACCGGTCACCCCCACGGCGGTGATCCTGGGCACGCGCTCGAAGGACGAGTCACGTGTGTGAGCCGACAGGAGACGGTGTGAGAGAGCAGCTGGGCGGGACCTTCCCCCTCGGACCGAGACGGGTGCACCGGGTCGGCTACGGCGCGATGCAGCTCTCCGGCGACGGGGTCTTCGGGCCACCGCGCGACCGCGACGAGGCGCTGCGAGTGCTGCGCGCGGTGGTCGAGGCCGGGGTGGACCACATCGACACCGCGCAGTTCTACGGAGCGGGCACGGTGAACGAACTCATCCGGGAGGCGCTGCACCCCTACCCGGACGGGCTGGCGATCGTCAGCAAGGTGGGCGCCCGCAGCAGCGACCGGCCGTCTCTGCTGCGGCAGGGCATCGAGGAGAACCTGACCGCGCTCGGCGTGAGCCGTCTGGCGGCGGTCAACCTGCGGGTGGTGGACCCGTCCGAGGCACCGGACGGCCGTTTCGACGCGCAGGTGGCGACGCTGGTCCAGGCCCGCGAGGAAGGACTCGTCGAGGGTGTCGGCCTCAGCAACGTCTCCCTGCGGCAGCTGCTGAGAGCCGTCGCGCAGACGGAGATCGTCTGTGTGCAGAACCTCTTCAACCTGGCAGACCAGCGCTCCATGGACGTCCTCAGGGAATGCGCGCGGCGGGACATCGCCTTCGTTCCGTACTGCCCGCTGGGCTGGCCCGGTCAGGTGCGGCACCGGATCCTCGCGAACCCCGCCGTCGTCGCGCAGGCCGCCCGGCTCGGTGTCACCCCGGCCCGGATCGCCCTCGGCCGGCTGCTCGACCTCGCGCCGAACGTCCTGCTCATCCCCGGAACCCGCACCCGCGCGCACCTGGCCGAGAACCTCGCCGCCGCCGACGTCGGTCTCGACGACGAGGCCCGTGCGGAGTTGAGACGGCACTTTCCCGACACCGAGCAGCACAAGCCCGAGGAGGAACCCGCGTGAACAACGAAGAGATCGTCCGGAAGGCCTACCAGACGGCCGAGGTCAAGGACATCGAGGGCTGGCTCGACGCCTTCACCGAGGACGGGACGTTCACCGACGAGTCGGTCGGCGTCACCTACC
>Ga0307511_10003849_pt1 | contig 15357 bp, 16 predicted proteins | sample 13_EM_MG_FD_200266 | JGI IMG/M metagenome (GOLD analysis project Ga0307511, IMG submission 200266) | Populus trichocarpa ectomycorrhiza microbial communities from riparian zone in the Pacific Northwest, United States - 13_EM | ecosystem: Host-associated > Plants > Roots > Unclassified | place... | reverse complement strand
AAAACATTGGCCTAGGAAAAGGAAAAAGTGAATCCGATGTGTACGAGCTCTGATCAGGGAATTTAGAATCGGGCTGAATTGGGTTCAAATCGGCGGGTGGATCTGAGATTTGTTAGATTGTGTGTGGGTTTTTTTTTCTTCTTTTTTTGTCTTGGTTTTTTTTCTTCTGGTACTGTACTAGGTCGACCGGCCGCGGCACACGCGCGCCGCAGCGGGCGGGAGGGAGGGATCGTGATGATTATGATGGTTTGTCTAGCCCTGGTTTGTGGGTTTCTGGGGGGGCTGTGCAGGGCTTTAACTTATCGATAGGATAATGCATACCGTATGTTACTGTACGTACATACATACATCTTACAATTGGAAGATCTAGATCGAGTGTGTGGCTGCACTACCCCTCGTTGATATCGATAGTGGATTTTCCATACCCGCCCGCCCGCACTACTTACAGATACTAACATTAAGCACATTCCCGTGATCTCCTCCTAGTGGAGTTCTCATAGAGGGGCTAGCCTGTCTGGATCAGGGGGGGGGGTTCAAGATCCTTTTCCCCATACCACCCTTATTCCCACCTTTCACGTGCACTTTGCTCCTGGGCATTTGCCTCCGCCCATGCGCATATAGAGAGAAACATATGAACGAGATCTAGAGGAGTGATTCGTGTTACCTAGGTGCGTAACCTCGATGCTGGTGAAGTATCGTGATTGTCATAATCCCAGGATATCAGAGTATCATAATCTCATCTTATATCATATCTGATCCCCTTCAGCTTGAAGAACAATAGGTGTCATGGCCAATCTAAGGGGAGGTAAATAAATAAACATTCGAGGAGCTGCAGCATGCACTAATCAACTAAGTCAACTATATCTTATTTTTATTTAATATTTCTATTTCCACATCCTCAATGTAGTCCGTAAATCCCCATTTACATAATCTACACATTATCATGTTCCATGTCTCATATTAACACCGCCACTTTGTGACATTGCGTTTGCTTTCCCAACACCATTGCGCGGTGTAAAAAAAGACCTCAAACGCCTCCTATCATGAGAGTCATGGCTCGTCCCCGATCCCGCCCCCGCCCCTATCAGGCCCCCAGCCCCCAATATATATCCACACCAGCCGGACCCAGCCCGAGCCCAGGCCCAGCCCTACACGTAAACAAAAAACGATCTGAATAAAAAAATAAGAAAACTCCTCATAATCGCCGATCTTAGAGAAATGAAATATAGATGTATACGTAGAGATACTAGCTCCAAAGAAAAAAAATGAGGTGAAGGGGAGGGGCATAGAGAATAAATAAGGAAAACGTTAAACAAATCAAGAGGATGTAAAATATGAAAAGAAAGATATGCATAGAATAAATATGTAATGTAATGTAAATGTAACGCTTGGTGGTTGGAAGACATTACCAGCTACACACACCCATTTCCTTCATGTCCCTACCTACCAGGTAGCTAAAAAAGCCCTTGTCCAATTTGCCATCTCATCTACAGAACCCTTTTGCCGTCCGATCGGTACTGCAACCTCCATCCTAAGGCATGCCAATCTACTCGCTAAGTCCTCTGGCCCACACTCCTCTTCCCATTGTAGCCCCCACGCCATAAAAATCTACTCCGCAGCTACCCGTCCCATCGTTCACTTGTTCCTCACACATGTAAGGCATGGAGATCGACAGCCCATCGGCATTGTAACTTTGGGTGTATTGGTTGTGTTGGTGCTGTTGGCGGGGTTGACTTTCATAGGTATAGTTCTGGCTATGTGCATCATCGACAGTGGTGGCAGATGATGTCGATATAGGGTTTGGCGCTGAGGAGATAGTAGATGACGAGGATGATGACTCTGAGGACAACGAAGACCTTGTAGATGTGGGTGTGCATACTTCCGCAAAACAATTCCTCGGAGACATCTCCTGGCTCGTCAAATGGGATGAACCGCCCTCAAGGGCATCCAATGTCGTCGTCAAGTCGTGAGTAGTACCAACAGACGAACTCATTATCCCGTGGTATGGATCCACTGACGTATCTATCCCAAACTGTGGGTCAAACGCAAATTGAGAATTCATAGGGATGTTTGCCCATTGGAGTAATTTCTCAGCTGACCCAAAATGCGCACCGGTAACTCCCCCAACCCCGTCCGTCGGCGTTACAACCGGCGATGGAAGGAGCATTACCTGAGCCGTACAGGAATTGGCGTTTGAGGGGGGTAATGCTACTGAGGGGTATGTGTATTGCTGGTGCTGCCCCCGTTGTTGGTGTGTGTTTAACATCCGGTTCACCGTGTCGTTGTTGTCGTAGTTAGGAGTCAGGTATGATGGTGGGATAACGATCTCGCGCCACTTCGTGATTCCAGGCTCACACACCCCGGCTTGCATAAATTCCCAGAGAAACACTGCCGTGAGCTGGCGGCCACCATATACTGCGGGGGGGACGTTAGCTATCTCTTGAACAACAGTGAGGCCAGAGATTGCAGCGCGAATCTCGTTGTCTTTGCTCTTGGCCATCAAATATTGGCCGATGGGAGAAGCGGTAGATGGCCCCAATTGGTAGAGACTAGTGTAAAGCGCCGCCCAAAAATCAGAGGCAAATGGAAGAGCAAGCTTGGTTGTGCCGTCATATTGGGGTGAAGGCTGCACAGCTTGGGTCATCTCCCAAACTTTCTTTCCTGTAGCATAAATTCTAGTAGTACACTCCCACTGTGGGTTAATTACAGTGTCAGTGAAACTCACTTCGAGGTTTGTCCCAAGGGTGAGGGCGTCGAGAGCTGAAAGAGACATGACCGATATTGATGACTCAATAGAGATGACAGTAACTTCCTTCCCTGTCTTTAGGGTATTCATTAAACATGGGAAGCGGGCTTCCCACTCTTGAATTCCATCCAATACCTTTTTGGGGAGAATAGGCCTATCGAATGATAAATGGCTGTATGTATGGATGCGATCATGGCCGCCCCCCACATAATCAGATGCACCAACCCACATGATAAACTGTGTGGGTCTAACATTGCACGTTGCGCTCGGCAAATCCTGGGAATAAAGCCCTAATGATGTGGTGCAACCATAGTCGCCCTTCATATATTCGCTTTTGGGCCGATAGTCTGATGCATTGCTTGGGCGCTTCGAACTATCTGGTATTGACATTTCAGAATTGTTTGTTGCTGAGCCCGGTATCCCCAAGGAGCAGTTGTCATTGTCCCAGAATGGCTTTGGTTCCTCGATGGTCACGTGTTTCATAACTACAGTCGATATTAGCCTTATATATCAAATAATCATTCGAGGTAAAATACATACACTCTGAATTATTCCGTAGCAAATTCTTTAGCACCTGTATATGGCTGGAAACCTGCTTACGAGTTCTTCTCTTGCCAGTGACCTTGTAGATGTAATCTGCAATGAGCTCGTTGCGGCCGTGAGGTTTCCCTTCCATGCTGAGCTTCTTCCTACCAATCGGCGGGATCTTCTGGATAGCTTGATAAAAAGATATGATATCAGCAAATGATAATGTGGGCAACTACGGATGTCCACATACCCTCCATGAAGACACTTTCGAGCTCTTCGGGCCATACCGAGCCCCCATCAGCACCAGCATCACGCCTTTGCCGGGCACGATATTGGTGATAGGGGACCAAGTCTGGTTCGACCGCCAGGGCTTTCTTGCCTCGTGGCAGTGCGACCGGTTTGGTAGATATGAGGCCTTTACCGGACTCCAGCTTTACTGATTTCTTTTTCAAAGTTGTAGGTGATGGTGTACTTTCTGGCGTGTTCTGTTGGATATTTGGGTCTGACTCTCCCAGTACTTTTCTGAGACGGGTGGAGGGTACCGTTGGAGGGAGGGGGGTGGGTAAGAACTTGCTCAAATCCTCGCTGGCGCTGGCGCTCAAAGCTGAAAGTTCTGAGGGTCTGTATGACTGTAACCAGAATCCATTTAACAAGAGCCAGCTAGCTGCTACTGGAGGTGCAGGACGAAAGATCCAGCCAATGATCAAGTGATGTATGCAAAGAGTGCTGTAGGTTCTCAAAAGAGAAGTAGTAGAGATGTAAAGCCAGAGGATGAAGGAGCGTCGGCAACGGCAGTGGAAAGAGTGACACCGCAGTCTTGCAGAATAAAGGTACAGTAACGCACTGGGAGCAAACTGAAGACTTTTGTGGGGGAAGATAAAAGACGAATCTGGACGGAAACATAAGAAATTCAGTGCTCTCTTGTTCCAAAACCTATCATTCCAATATTTCGTCTAACCTAGTAGTTAAGACAGTAACCTGAGTATTCTCGCAATAATGGTGAGATGGATGAGGCATACCAATAGCCAAAAGGGAGACTTATGAAGTATCAAATATGGCATACCTCCATTAAAGCGAAGGGATGCAGGACGATCAAATGAATGCTCAACCATCAAGTGCATAGGTTATCTGCAAAGTCGCGGACCTAGTAGCAGGTGGGTGTGCTTCATGTGATCAAAGTAAGGCACTCGCCCATAGAAGCAAGTAAGGGGTACTTATCAACGATGGACAACACCACCAACTGACCGGGCAAGGCGGCAAGCAGTCCTTCTGCTGCGGGGTATGCCTCCGACAAATTGACCAAATGGAGAAAAGACTACGAGTTTCGAGTAGCAGGTGTGAGAGAGTACAAGTTATCAAATTCTCTCCTTCCATTCGTTCATTCCACCAAGAGGAAAATGGTATCTTATACTCAAAAATAAAAAAGGCAAAAAAAAAAAGGAGTGTAATCCAAGAATAAAACAGTAGTAACTGGACAGCCTCCTGATGTATTGGCTGTTTCGTGAATAGACATATCATTGGGGTATAAGTACCATCTGTGTATGCACTTCTAGCTTTGTATTATTCCGATAATCTTTTGTGCATTAATCAACCTAATGCCTTGTCTTTCGCATATGAGTACATCGCTTCCGTCTCCTCAATGCTACGGAATATTCCCGCTAGCGCATGCGCATGCGCAAAAATTGCTTCAGAGCGTGCGGCGATCGGAGGCGCCTAGGCGTCAAAATACAAGCTATCGCTGCACGTATCCATGTTGAACTGCTTCTTATACAGTGGTATGTAAGTAAGGAAAGATATGGTTACATTGTGACAGTTGTGGTGGACCTTTAGACTGCGCCAGTGATTAGTCTGGTTGGCCGGTGATATATGCTAGTCATGAGACCTGAATATAATACAGATGCCTCCGTATTAAAAGGTACTGTGTGAAGGTGTATATTAGGTCCTGATGCGAAGGCGTTTGGTGGGGCTCCGGTAGCTCGCGACGGGATACCCCACGAGGTTAACCTTGGAGTTCTAAATGAAGTTTCTGTTGACGGTTGTTGGGCTAGGCGGAGTAGAGCCTTAGGTTACCAATCCTGGAATTTACATAAAAATCAACCGTCTCGAAATTGATAGCCAAAGTCATAGGATATCTATCATTCGCCATCGGCTGAAGGACTAATTGCACAACTGGCTTTGGACGAACAACCACCGGCCACCTGAGCTCAAGCCATGGCGAACTCCCAAGTCACTGTAGGTGAAGGTATGTATATCGAGGAAATTCCGGGAACGATTGAAGTATGTCGCCGAAGCTAATGTAAACAGTCATCTTCACATCCGTGAAACCAATAATAAAGATGGCAGTTATAGCTCTTGGAGGGGGCCTCTTTGCCCGAATGGGTGTGTCATCCAGACAACCCGCCCAATGACAATTTTTTGGGTCGAGTATATTGACCAGATCGTATAGGCGTACTGAGCCCGGAGGCATGCAGGGCTAACGCAACCCTTATTATGAGCATGTTGCTCCCGCTCATGATTTTCTCCACGGTAGACCCAGTTTATGACGTTTATGGATTGAGCCTTAGCTGATGCATTCCTAGGTGGTTCCATCATTCGACCCGAATAATATGACGGCGGTGCTTGCACTTGTATTGTCCGGTGTGGTGTATGTGGGTATGCAACTCCCTTGGCCCTTGACTCGAAATAAAATCCAATGGGGCCGACTGAACAAAAGATAGTGATGGGCCTCATATTTGGTTTAATCGTTAGGTGGTTCACACCCATACCAGTAACCTGGAAGGGTGGAATAGTTGTTGCAGGTAAGAGCACTCTGTTGTGTAATAAATGGCAGTTTCTAAATTTGCTTCAGGCCTCCTTGGGAATTGGGGTGACCTTGTAAGAGCGCCCCTCACTTACATTTCCTGTCTGCGGTGCAGCTAATTCTCTGAAGGTAATTGGGTATATCAGCACCCTCACGCAGTCGCAGCCATTCAAACCCCAAGATGTATGAATTCGCTCCCTCAAGCATAGCTCTTTAGTCTTTGATTTGCTAACTTCTGTATAAGACGGATCTGGGGACCGCTTACTGTTCAATCTTCATGATTGTCCAGACTGTCGTGTTGTAAGACCCCCCACCCTTCCTGTTATTTGCATATGCATCCTTACTCTAATCTTGGTAGATATAACCTGGGTGGTCTCCAGTTAATTAAACGGGACTTTGATCGACCCAGGGCAGACCTGGAGAAATCCTCTGGGCACAAGCTTAAGGCAATAAGGGAGGTTCCCATCAAGGGTACTGATGGTGATTTCCAAGCCCCACATTAGTGTCTCGTTTGGGTGCAATGCGCCGACGTGTCTCTTCCATAGTCACACAGCGGCCAATAGGTTACTCCCAAGCGGAGTCCCAATTCTCTTCTCAACAAGCCAGCAACTCCGATGATATTGCCATTGAAGAGGTTGACCATGCTCCCACTCCGTTTTCTAACGCCTCCACAGTCGATGTTACTCAACGAGGTAACAATCCCGACCTCGCCATGAAAGAGGGAGTGTCGCTTGGTCAGCGGGTTTGGTCAGCTATTAGGCCTCTTCTTAACCCCCCATCAATATCTCTTATAGCTTCAATTGTCATCGCCAATGTGCAGCCTTTGAAAGCTCTGTTTGTCCACACGGGCTCGTTTTCTGTGAAAGATGCACCAGACCAGAAACCTCCCTTGGATTTCATCATGGAAATCACTAGATTTGCTGGCCCTTCTGTCCCCGTTCTAGGGCTAATTCTGCTTGGTGCAGCATTCTCCAGAATGTCTATCAAAAGCCTACCCAAAGGATTTTGGAAGTCCATTATCGCAATGGCTATATTCAAGCTCATAATTAGTATAGTTTTATTCTGCTGCAACGATGGAGTTCCCTGAACTAATTGAGCCAAAGGTCCGATTATTGGAATGGTGTGGACAACACAATTGGCCAAGCACACCTCCCTGATACCAGCTGATGATAAGATCCTTCGATTCGTCATGATCATGACGAGTGCTAGTATGTATGAAACTGCCAGTACTTGATCCTAGAAGCTAACTTGTAACTCCGTTGCATAGCGCCGTCAGCAACCTCTCAGATTTACCTAACGACCATATTCGCTCCGCCAGATAAGCATTCCGTAGAGATGTCCGCTTTATCTGCGTGAGTAGCTCGTGATCCCATCGCGATGCGTGATAACATTGTGGCTGACGCTAGTATAGGCTTCTTCTCGCACAGTATGCTCTCAGTAGGTTTTATGACCCCTTGCGTCGGAACATGTAGCGGGGTCATTACCTATGACGAACTAACCTTCGCTTTAGTGTTGGTATCTCTTACCGCTGTCGTCTCATATTCCCTTTTATATATCCTTTGAATTCTTGGGCCGGGCCCAACTGCATTCGTAGACATATACATGCTAGAGAGTCGGTGCCGTACTTCCTACTTTGGAATTATTTAGGTTTCTTAGGGCTTGGACGGCATTATTTTTTACTTCTAAAAACGGTGGAGACTCGTCAGTTTTCTAGGCGTGTTACATGCCAATGACCATCTCGTTAAACATCGTGAATCCCCTTCACGCGAGCCTGCTCACCTGCTCAATTTCCCATACCACCTCCACGGGCGTGTGCCATAGCATCAAATCCATGTAGTTTATCTTGTAGCTCATATCTCCCAATTTGAAGAATATGGTCGAGTGCGGTCCAAGGTTGGGATTTTCACGACGCAGACTGTATCAAGTATAACCCCATGTATCCCTGCCCTATGGTTCAAGCTGCATCACGTTACTCTCCCTAACGTATGACGAGTGTTGTGATTTCGTGAGGCTCTTGGTGAACGCTCCCCTAGCTCCCGAGCGTCCAAGTATAACCAGGATACATATAATATTGGCCGTTTTTGCTCGGAACCAGACATAGAATACTGACAGTGCTCGTCTTAGTTCCGCAGGGCTAGCAGCTTGACAAGACATCATTTGGCAGTTCGCTCTAACTCCCAGCTTCTGGATCTTCAGGGTCATGCTCATCTCTGATGAAGGGTGGTGCTGGAGAGGAAAAGGAGGAGGAGGAGGAAATTGGGCAACAGCAGGAGCTATGTACCCGCCCACATAGATTGATAACATAGTTAAGAACCATTTGTGAGAAAGGGGCTGTACTTACATGAGGATAGGTACCTAGGTTGCTATAGTCCCTAAACCCTCACGGTGGGAAGCTTGAAAGTATTATGGAATGTGGCTGTCAGCTTCGGATGATGACCAGGTAAGGCTGCAGTCTGTAAGGTAGTGTTGTTGTGCGCTTGGCAGTTGTTGATCGGGTGGATTCAAAAGGTGAGCCAACCAAAATATCAGCGCATCCGCAGGGCTCCGGGCGTGCAGAGTCCTAACTTCGGACGACTAAGAGACGGTTTGCATAATATGCATTAAGAGGATAGTACTCTTCCTGCATGCGATTGGTCTCGAGGCCATGGTTGACAGTCGTTCCTCATGCATGTGTACCTAGATTTCGATATGAAAAGGATATTCCCAAGTCTTGAACGACAATCCGGGAGAAACACAAGGTCACCCGATATACCCCTGGCCCGACCCCGGAAAGTACAGATTAGGAAATTATTGGTTCCCAAGATAGCGGTTCCGGATTCAGGTACCGTACCTAAGCACCGATTCCCCAGCCAGTTCGAATTTTCACCGTTTTGGTATCTAATCTTCCTTATTAGAAACGTTAATGTTGACCCGACCCGACACGTACTACCACGACCGAAGACTACCTAAGTAATTATAAAGTTACCTAGGTACTATATGCTATTATACATTATATACATAGTCTGGCTTGCACTAAGATGTACATATATATATGTATAATATAGAAGTAGTTGATATCGTCCCGAACACCATTCTGCCGACATCGACAAACATCGTGACGCACCGCCGAATGTCCTAAATCAAGCAAGTCAGATGGTCAGTCTTGGCACGGCCACTTGTATTCCGTCATTTTAGGTGTTCCTATCGAATTCGTTATTACAGATCTGCCGAACCCTTGAATTTGTGTGTGTAAAGGCTCTAATATCCTGCGCAGCACTGTATCGAAACTTGAGCAGTGAAAACACTCTCTACCCGCTATAAATACAGGTTTTTGTGGGTTAAAGCCATCATCGGATATACCCATAATGTCTTCCTCATTTCAGTCCGTGCCAGTCCTCGACTATTCGCTTTCCCTCTCTTCGGATACCAAGCTCGACTTCTTGGAGCAGCTCCGACATGCTTTGCTCGAAGTCGGCTTCCTCTACATCAAGAACACCAATATTGATGATGAGCTTATCCAGAAGGTCATCAGCCTGGGAAAGGCATTTTTTGATCTGCCAGAGGAGGAGAAATTAAGGCTGGAGATGAAGAATTGTAGGTAGCGTCGAGCTTTCTGAATTTGTCTTTATAGGGTGTTGAGGGTAACGATGTTTTGTTGGGAGCAGCGCCCCACTTTCTCGGCTATTCCCGCCTCGGCAATGAAATGTGAGTTTACCCCACCCCCAGAGTTACCCTGAACAACTCTATACGACCACATTGTACCCAGAGTACTTAATCACCTCTTGGTACTGAGCATCTCCTTTATAAATATAGAACCAAGCACAAAACCGACTGGAGAGAGCAAATCGACCTCGCCACCGAACTCCCCGCCCCTGAACCTACCGAACCCCGCTATCGCCTCCTCCGTGGCCCCAGCCAATGGCCGTCCGAATTCCTCCTCCCCGGCTTCCGGGATACGTACACCACCTACATAGATCAAATGACCGACCTCTCCACCCGTTTCGTCTCCCTCATTGCTGAAGCCATCGGCCTCCCCCCAAATGCCTTCGATAAGTTCTTCTGGGGTAAACCAGACCTCAATACCCCTCCAGAGATCGCCAGCCTCGACCCGCAGCAGGACCCGAAGCGAAGAAGGCAGGATAAACTTAAGATTGTGAAATACCCGGATGTGGCTACATTGCCCTCAGGTAGTGGTGGTGTGACAGAAACTCAAGGTGTCGGTCCTCATAAAGATTCTATGCTCTCGTCATATCTCTTGCAAGCCACAAACCATCTAGGTCTGCAAGTACAGAATTATGCAGGGGAATGGATTCAATGCCCTCCCATCCCAGGCACTTTTGTGGTAGCCATCGGCCAAGGCCTAGAAGCCATGACCGGCGGAGTCTGCGTTGCTACTACTCACCGCGTATTATCACCCCCTGCTGGCTCAGGGGCTAGATTTTCTATTCCATTCTTCCAAGGTGTGAGCTACGATGCGACTTTTGAGGATATGGATGTACCCGAGGATGTCAAGGTGCTCAAGAGGGAGGTACAGAGGAGCGCTAATGCGGGTGAATTGGTAGAGATGACATTTAAGAAAGGGAGGTATGAGACCTTGGGACAGGCGACGTTGATGAATAGGATTAAGAGCCACCAGGATGTGGGTGAGAAGTATTACCCAGATTTGTTGAGGGTGGTTAGGGAGATGGTGGCGAAGGAGCAGGAGACGGGACAGCTCCAAGCTTGAGGGTAAGTGGCCAAGCTGGGGTCTTAATGTAGCCCACTGTATACCCTTCAAATTTTATTCAAGAAATATGTTGCGAGCTTTTCTGTGAAAATGATTATTATTATTCCTCATAAGGACATGTAATTTGAGGTAGCTCCAATTCACCCTATAAATTCATTATAGAATAGTATGTGGAGCAACTAGAACAATAACACAAATGCCACCAAATGAACCATAAACAAGTACCAATTAACAGGCATGACAATTCCCTAGTCCGTACCACCCAATATTCTTCCAAACTATTCTTTCCATTCCACAACACCACTATTTAATTTTCATTTTTCCATTCCACACCTCTCACCTAAAATGACTAAAACGCAACTAAATTAGGCAGCCCATCCAAATCCCTCTGCCAATTCCTATGCAACGAAATCTCATAGAAAAATGCAGACACAAAGCTAACCTCATCCCTTGCAATCTTCCACTTCTGCCACCACTCCTGCTCCTCATCGCCCGAATACACACTCTTCGTCACTATTCCATAACTACTCACCACCTTCCCATCCGTAGTACCAATCTGAAGTTTGCCAATGACATCCCCGCCCAACGCTTCCCCGAGGAATCGGACTGCGTCTGAGCCTAAGGCACCAATGGCTTTGAGATGCCCGAAGGCTTCTCTGATCCAGTGGATCGCTCGGCCATGGGAGCGGAGAGTGGCGATAGATTGAGGACCGGGAGGGATGAGAATTGCATCGAACATGGTAGACCGTGCACCTTCAAGGTGATGATCTGCTGTGATTCCCCCTGCGGACGAGCCTCCGGTGGGGATAATGTTGTTTCTCCGGGGGGCGATAATCATGGGGATTGCTCCTGCGGCGGTGATCGCGGTTTTGAGATGCTTGACTGCAGTAGCATCGAACCCGTCTGCAAGCAAAACCGCGACTTTGCGTGTGACGATGGTGGGGTTCGCTGCAGGAAACTCAAGTTGGCTGAGAGCTTTTGCTTTGAGTAAGGTTGGTTTTGTGGGAGCAGCTTGGGGCTTTGGTGATTCAGGTGGTTCGAGAGGACCACCGACCATCTCGGAGACTGTGGCCGCTAGAGCAGGGTTGATATCATAAAGACGTTGACACATTCGTTCGTATACGATAGGTTCATCGCAGTGGTCGAGTTCGAATGCAAATGCACGCTGAACGTGGATTTGTTCAATGGGGGAGAGGGAGTTGTAGAACAATCTTGCTTGGTTAAAGTGTTCCTTGAATTTAGGCCCATTAAGGCGGGCTTTAATTCCTGTGACCTTTTGCATGTAGTCTGGGTAACCACCCTCGGAAACTGTGGCAGGGGGGGCGGCTGAGAAGCGGTTGGGCCAGTAGTTTACTTTACCTTTGTGAATCCGGTGTTTCATCGCACCATCCCTGTTGAAATTCATAACGGGGCAGACGGGGCGATTGATGGGTAGCTCTTCCCAGTTGATACCCAGACGAGTGATCTGTGTGTCAAAGTAAGAGAAGTTCCGACCTTGGAGTAATGGGTCATCACTGAACCCAACCCCTGGGACGACATGAGAGGTACAGAATGCAACCTGCTCCGTCTCGGTGAAGAACTCGTCAACATTTCTGTTGAGGACAAATTCACCAATGTATTGAGTTGGTACGAGATCTTCGGGCCAGATCTTTGTGGAGTCGAGAATGTCGAAATCAAACTCGTGTTCCCTCCCCTCGGGGATGACTTGGATACCGAATTTCCATTTGGGGTAGGAGCCGGCTTCGATGGCTTCATAGAGGTCTTTGCGGTGGAAGTCAGGGTCCTGCCCGCCGAGTTTGAGTGCTTCGTCCCAGACGAGGGAGTGTACACCAAGTTCGGGGGTCCAGACGAATTTGACAAAATGCCGTTGTCCCTGGCCATTGAGCAATGTAAAAGCTGATGATCGATGGTTAGAACGAGGTCAATGGTTTGAATCCTTTGAGTGGTACTCACTGTTAACACCAAAACCTTGCATCATTCGGAATGACCTTGGGATAGCCCTATCCGACATCGCCCACATGGTCATATGTGTAGCCTCCGAATGCAAGTACGTGAAGTCCCAGAAATTGTTATGCGCCGTCTGGCCCTGAGGTATCTCATTATGCGGCTCAGGTTTCACGGCGTGGACAAAGTCCGGGAACTTGATGGAATCTTGGATGAAGAAGACGGGAATATTGTTTCCAACGATGTCCCAGTTTCCTTCTTTGGTGTAGAACTTCAGTGCAAACCCACGGACGTCTCGAACAGTGTCTGCGGAACCTCGGGAACCTTGAACGGTGGAGATTCGAGCGAACATGGGAGTTGTGTGGTCCATGTCGTTTAGTATACCAGCCATGGAGTATTCTGGTATAGGCTTGAGGAGCTGGAAGTATCCATGAGCACCAACACCACGGGCGTGGACGACTCTCTCTGGAATACGCTCATGATCAAATCGATGGATCTATAATTATCAAAACTATGTATTAGAGAAGTTCGATATGATGAAAGATGTAGGAACAGACGGGGCCGGCTTACCTTCTCACGGCTAAATTGGTCTTCCAGTAGCGCAGGACCTTGCCCATTGGGACCGTTAGGATCGACCACCTTCAACCAGTGATCTGTGTCTGGAATCTTAGCTCCATAATCACTGGTCATCTTCACCGAAGACTTTGTGACATCAACTATATCCGACTGAAGATCTTTAATCTTCGCATTTGCAGTGAGATTTTGAACTGCTACAGGGGTAGCCCTAAGGACTTCCTTCAGCTTCTCCACTGGACTACTCATCATTGATAGGTATTGGAAAATCAGGGGATGGATATTGCGTATGAAGATGGGAAAATATGGTACAATTGAGGAACAAGTTCAATTGCTCAATATAACCAACGCTACACGGGTATTTAAATGAAAATAAGACACAGATCCGCTGCCATCTCAAACCGTTCATATCCCAAGTTGTGTGTGCTCATTACGCCAGGATGACGATAGTTCACGGCGTTTGTGGACCAAGTCTCATCAGAACCGAAAATTATATCCGAATACCAATCTGACGTCAGAACTGCAGGATTCCAGAATGTCACGGGTTGAGATAGGCATGAGATCAGAACCTGGTCATGACCCAATCCCTTGGCAAAAGTCTTGGTGAACAACTGCCACTTCATTGATGGCTTCTTCATAGCTGATTGTAGATTTATTACGCTACGATAACTTTGTGGTATGCTGCACAGAGTCCTATCCGCAGCGGATTACATAACCCGTAACAAAGCTTTGGAGATAGGTACATACTGTATCACTAGTCCGGGTCGATGACACATATTGGGGCTAGCCTATTCTACGATTCTACGAGAGCTTCCGTCTTCTCTGTCCAACCGATCACCTCTACAATAAATAACTTTGCTCTGAAACTGCCCCAATCGGTGCCCACGCCACCACCTTTGCCAGAGTATCTCATCGCAGCATGCCAAAGCCCAGAAAGCTAAATCGTCACCCTACAGCTCTCTACCAACCCCCACATCATTAACATTGCCTGGGCAGCTTCCCCTAGTCTATCGAGGGGTAGATGATCCAACGCCTTTTATCGTCGGTTGGGACGAACACGGCCAATGGACAGGAATTGAGGTTCTCAGTGATGGGGCAGAGGTAGTGGTCAGGGGTGAAGTTTAATACTGTGTCCATAGCCACACAGAGTATTTGTCTTAGCAGCGCAACAGAGCCTGGGTCATTGGTAGGTAATAAAAAACCACAAGATATAGGTATTAGAATCGCGGTATATGAAGATGGGTGGTGCAATTGATGGAATTGCGGAACAGGTTCAATTGCTCATTATAAACAATGCTTCACGCTACATGGGTATCTATATGAAAATAAGGCACACATCCGCTGCCATCTCAAACCGTCCATATCCCAAATTGTGTATGTTCTAGGTTGGTTGGCACAACAGCCCCCGCTATGTATGTTCATTACTCAGGATGTTAAGTTCACGGCATAATAGTTTCTGCACTACTCAAGCCTCAGAACCGAAAAATCCATCCGATCTCTGATATCTGACATCAAGGCTACATGCAGAATTCCAGTAGTCTGTCTGGCTGGGATTCCAGAATGTGCTGAGAAGCTCCCTGCGCCAAGTAACTACAGTACGTCTCAGAGCCTTCAAAGAACCTTGTGTGCCATACTTAGAAACTCCGAACCTGTGTCTTTCGCGTCCGCATCCTCGCCTCTCCTCTACCTCTGTCCGTCCGTTAATCCCTAGTTGCATCTAGCCGAGTGACTTTCCTTCTCAAGATTCTTATCCGCGACGGAAATGGCTTCCTTCTTTCATGATCTCTGGGCCTCTGTCTTCACCCCTGGCACAACCCCTGCGCTTGTCCTCGCAACAAATGTTACGTTCTTCCTCCTACAGTTAACCTTACTGATTCTATTGTACGCGACACTCTCTTATCATTTTATCGCCATGAACATTCTCTGTGCAGGGCTGTGGGGCGGAGTCAACTGGTTCGTGAAGGAGGTCGAAGGATTTAAGAGGTCTGAGGAGGCAAAAAGGCTGGAGAGTGAAAAAGACGATTCGGGTCTAGGAAAGGGCAAGAAACAACCTGGGGGGGT
>Ga0307511_10003847_pt1 | contig 15360 bp, 5 predicted proteins | sample 13_EM_MG_FD_200266 | JGI IMG/M metagenome (GOLD analysis project Ga0307511, IMG submission 200266) | Populus trichocarpa ectomycorrhiza microbial communities from riparian zone in the Pacific Northwest, United States - 13_EM | ecosystem: Host-associated > Plants > Roots > Unclassified | place... | reverse complement strand
GGTGTTGTCTCTGGTGGTGGTGGGGCATCGGTGGTCACTGGTGGTGGAGGTGGGGCTTCGACTGGTGGTGGCGGGGCCTCGACTGGCGGAGGAACGCAATTACCAGAACCATTATCAACCGTTCCATCCGGACAAGGAGCTGGGGTAGTCTCCGCTGGTGGGGGTGTTGTCTCTGGTGGAGGCGTGCAATCCTTCCCATACTCGCAAGGAGGAGCAGAAGTTGTCGGAGCTGGAGCGCAGCTGCCATCGGGGTTTGCACCATACTCACAAGTAGGAGGAGGAGGAGGAGGAGGAGGTGGTGGTGGTGGTGGTGCACAACTACCATCCTCTTGCTTTCCATGCTCACACGCTGGTGGGGTAATTTGAGCAGGTGGGGGAACTTCTTCAGACGTCGTTGCCGGAGCTGGGGGAGCACAGTCCTCTCCGTATGCACACGGAGCATCAGGTGTAGGAGTTGGTTGTGGTGCCTGATTATAACCCCTCCCTACTACTGTTTTCCATCCTTCATAATCCTTCTTCCGTAGTGTAGGCAACCTGTCGTGGTCTCTCTTCATCTGTGTAGCTGAAACCAAGTTGAGTGACAAAGTCACCCAAATAAGTAGCATCTTGGTATTCATTTTTGCTATGTGTAGGTCCTTGAATGCCTTTTTTTGGTATGTTTTCCGTCTCAAGCTCTAGGCTGAGGCTTTTTCTTCGGTTCTATGGGTGAGTTGACGGCGGCGGCTGGCGGAGTAACGATTCGAGATTTATGGGGTTTGGAGAAATATATCGCGGAAGAAAACGAGATATGAGAGTTGCTGAAGTGAAACGATTTTTGGACAATCAAGTCTTAGGATCGTAAAAAGGAATTATTCCAGGGACCAAAAGCCTGAAGAATAATACTCCCAAAAAATAACCGTCAAGGTATTAAAAGAATCGAAATCAAGTGGTTCTTAAGAACTTAATCTAAAAACCGCTGAAGAAAAAGGGAAATTAAAAAAAGAGAAAAGGAAACCTAAACAAAGGAACCGATGAGTGTGTATGAGGATTGATGGTGGACTGAGGAATGAGAAAGGAACCTGAAGAGGTGACCATCGAGGCCTTTTGTATCTTGAAGTTTTCATACCCCCGGCTCCGTCTGACGGGAGCCATGGCCGCTCAATCCGCGACTCTGCCCCCAGAAACCATAATCACACCCTTTACCGCGCTCACTCGTCGCGCCATGTACCATGTACTTGCAGGCTTCTTTCCCACCTTCCAGAACAAAGTTCAGCGTGGAGTGTAAGCGGTCATCAATACCCCTGTCACCGTTTCATGCGCCGAAGCAAGGTGGAAGCAAATATAGAAACAGCTCTACCGGAACAGTACAACCTAGGAATCCATCCTGGTCATCTTGGCACATAGTAGGAGGCTCTTTTTCTTTTTTCCTCATAAAATTGTGCCTCTGGATTCGGATGGCATATGCGTACTAAGAACCTCACATGTAGAGTACAAGTACCACGTCCGGTGTGATATCGCAAAAATATCAAATATAGCTTGTGCGAACATGTACAGCCAAGGTAATAGATGGTTTTAATTCTACAAAAAGTACTTTCAGAATCGATTGCCCAGTTGCCTATCGAAACAGCTAATGTTAACGCGCAAGTGAATACATGGATCTAGTAAACATTACCGCTGTACTCTTCTTGCCATAGCACCAGGGTGTCTAAATTTGCAATATCTATAGGACGTGAGGCACAGAACCGGGACGCTCTCCGAGCAGGCTAAATCATTGACATTCGTTGTCTGAGTGGTCATAACTGGGGTCCAGGCAAACTAGCTTTGGGGGTTCTAATGAAGTAGGAAGTTCTTTGCCCCTACTTAGAATGTATATTACCACAGATTCGAGCTGCATATAAGCTATTTGCAGTCCGTGGGAGGAATTACTTGGAAACATATACATACACATATATCATCGATGGCTGGCACATCGTGAGGTTCAGTTGTGTTCGACTAAAGCCTAAGTACCGCGGAATGTGGCAAACAAGCTCAAGACCCCCTATCAGCAATTCTCTGGGGTCTTGTTCGCTAGATCTTGTGGTATCATATTATAAGCGAGGAGTTCAAACGTGTAAAAGATGTGTTACATTAGCGTACCGGTAATTCTTGCACTGGAAGCTAATGCACCAATTCCTTCACGATCCGCATCGGCGATATCGATAAAACTTAAATGTAAGCCGACTGCCCTAATTCATAATCATGCAGCATAGCCCGCGCCAAGAACCCTATTTGGTCCTGACCTTGTCGCCCGACGTCCACTTTGGGACCACTATACCTTATCTAGGTATCTAGGTTATAGGCACCCTTGTGTCATATATAAGCTGCATCCCTTGGCGTGCACATGCCACCACTATTCTTAGCAGTAGCAGGCATGTACGTTGAATAAGCTTAATCTGCATACAGTTGGTGGGGCTTCCCGAAGAATGCCGGGGATGCGCCGTCTGTAACCTGATGTCACTTAGGAATTTCTCGGCTGCGGTACGATTTCTGGGCCTGAGGAGTACCACAAGTTCAGGGGTTCTACTAGATACCCTAATGTTGTTCTTTTGTAGCTAGCTATATACAGTGCATAATATAGGTCTTAGAGCCGTACCGATAATGTGTGGTGCACTGTGAGGCTGATTTGCATGCAATGCCTCCGATCACAGCCGGGTCCCGAACGTAGTGCACAAATCAGTATTCATCATGAGATCTGAAATCGACAAGGCTTATAATTACAAAGGATTGAATTCTGAACGTACATACATACTGTACAAATGCCGTGAATACGTAAGCCATTGACCTGGGATGTACTGAATTACCGGTACCAACCTCATTAGACTTTATACCTAAGCTCGTACAGGGGAATACTACTTTAAGTAAATCGAATGCGGGTCCGGAATGAAATAGCTAGTAGTCGTAGTAGAGGATCCAGCTCCTAACACGGCATCTAGCCAAATTACCAAATAAGCACAGTATGTAGTCAGAGAGCGGCGTAGTCAATTGGATGCAGAACGAGAATTAGCTCGTACGAGCGCAAAGGGACTTCACTATACTTAGTATACAGTGCATCGAAGTATTTGAGGTTGATCTAATTGTCAAATCTGGTTAAGGGTGGAACGTCGCCAAGTGGTTAGCAGCTGGGCTAAACCAATCCATGTAGAGGGGCCTCCGGATTCGGCACTGACTAACAAAGATTAGCAGAATTGATTGTCTCCAATCATTGTTGTCGAAACCTCTGGAATCAAGTGTCGAAGGTATCATGACCCATACTTGTTGAAGTGTCTCCAATAATATTACAACATCGGGCTCTCAGGGTAGCCTACGCCCTCCACATCAATCTAATTCTATCCCAGGAGCTGTGGACTACCAACGCACCCACACATTATATAGGTCTCATCGTTACAATATCATGGAGCCTTGAGGTTACAGGTTCAAATAGATACACTTATAAGGTATCTGATAATCTTTGTACCAAACAATAGAAAAGATATATGATACTCTAGCTCGGATCCAGGACGGTGTACGATTCTTTCCCCCACTAAAAGCTAGAGCCATACAAATATCCTATCTTAAAAAGCTATATTCAATCCCACATGCCCCTTGAGAGGTGCTTTAGCAAGTGTGGCTAAAACTTTACGTATATTCCTACAATATATCACCTGAAGTGCTTATTACTTAGTATAATCCAAGTGTGTAGTGTCCTACGGGAACTAACTCCCCACGCTAATGAAATGACATGAGATCATGCACAATACACTTGCCCTAGATAGTAATCCGAGCCCCATCAAGCAGCACTGACTCACCTATAATGGGGTTCCAGAAGTCTCCAGACACTTGCGAAATCAAGGCAAAGCTGACCACCATTCTTCTCACCCCGAAGGGAAGCCGAAACTTTCACAATTATCAAAAACTGTTATCTGACCTTGGATTAGCATATCCATCTCTGTATGAGAGGAGTACTGATTGTGTAAACTAGTCTAATTTCTGTATTTGGAAAGTGTGCTCTTGGCAGAATTTGTATGGAGATATGACTTTACAACCCTACCCTGCGTTTGCACACTCACTACATGTAAACCACTAAGAAGAGAGCCATGGTCTTGAGGAAAGGCTTCTCCTAGACATGTATTTGCTCCGAACGGTATAACTATGGCAGTGAATACCCCACCCCTTCACGTTAGATCTCTGCTAGTGCCAAGTCAAATACAACCAGACAGACAGTACGGTGATTATTTTGGCTTTATTAAGAAGCCCGCTTTTGCAGATTTTCGCTACGATTTTACAAGTGTCTGGACACTAATGGACACGAGCTGTAGATTACTACTGAAAACCGACTTCATAAACCAAGATGGAGCCCAATTGGGCTTCTTCCCAGCTTCGAAATCTCTAGATACGTGGAGGAGGAAAAATATATGTGCCCATAACTCGTAGTCTAGCTACTATCTCGAGTCGTAGCTTAAGGTCAATTGAGTAATTATAAAGTGGAAAAGGTTGAGGTTTACCATACATACATGAAAGGCAAGAAATATATTCTGTCCCCCATGGGCGGAATAAACCTGCTCATTGCAACATGCGGCTCGTGCCTAGGTCGTTACCTAATAATCAGATGCATATGTGTGCATCCCAATGTACTTGAACTACAACAAGGATCTTTAGTGTAAACAAAAGGTAAAGTATACACTACTTGAACCATTTATCCTCTAAAGTTAAAAGAATGAGTCCTCGTTCCCGTATACCTATTAAAATGTCTTCTTCCACTCACGTATTACAGAGCTTGGCTAGATGTGCTTGGAGGCTCGGCATCAGATAAGTGTCCCTGTGATTCATTCAGGGTAACTAGAAATATCCCGTACCTTGATACTCTTTATACAGTGTCCAATCTTTGAACTTATTAGCATTATTTCGGTTGTTTGTGGGTCAAACAGGATAGTATAGGCCCTGGTCATCTTATGTGTTATGCGTACGCTACACGCAGTTGATTCCTAATCATTGGATGCCTAAACTAACACATTCTGGTCCACGACAAGTAAATGTTCCACCTCCCCCCCCACCGATATAATACCATAGAATTGATTAGGGTAGTCAGGCCTGCATGTAGTAGCTTCGTGAGTAGCGTGGGCAATATTATATTATTGATACTATCCCCGTACGATTGTGCTAACTGCGTATGAACAAATCTTTTCTCACCTAAGGCTTACAAATAATGTTCACATATTGTGAGCATCGAATTATAATTACAAGATCAGCTGCAGCCACACCAGAAGTAAGGTCAATCTTGCCAAGTAGCTACCCAAGACACGCGTGACCTTACACATAAATAGTAAAGATGAAGAATCTCATAAGCGCCAGCATGTGCTGCATACTGTGCCGCACAGTGCGGCGCTTGTGTAATACTGATTTCAATAGTATCGAAAAAACGAAATTGACAACAAGATCAGGTAGTTATCATTGTTGACATTGTTCTGAAGGATCTTTTATTCTAATGATGTCAAAGGGGTTCTGGATGCAATAGTGGAATACAAATGAGAGTGGGAATGCTGAAGTTACCTTTAATATACTTGACGTATGATCAAAGATTTCGTATGGTGGTGCTTCTTTTGAAACTAGTCTAATCCAAGTTACCCTGAGTTTTGCGAGCCTAGACAATTTGTCATTGAACTTCAAAGTGGCAAAGAGGTAGTTAGACCCAAGTGCCCAGGTTTAAACTAATAAGTTGCTCTGACGCTTTGAGCACTGGTACCGATAATACCCAGACATCCAGTCGGTAATGCAACTATGGACAAAAGTACTTTGTTTCAGGGATTATAGGGCGTCTCTGCACAAGATGGAGCTTTAATTAAGCGCACGTGATTTGATGTACCCATTATCCATACTCGTATCTACACGATGAGTGGGGCATGTGCATACAGCCGGGAAAAAAAAGGTGGGCCTTGCATAGGCAGCGAATAACTAATATACCCTCAAATATAATTTTACACCCAGTTGTACATCTGGTATGTATTGAAATTGTCCCCTTGCACGAATTTGCTGCGTGAGTGTAGTGAGATAAACCTTGAAGCGGGTTGGAGAACAAGTAGAAATTTATTAAAATAGAGTTGCTCACTAGTCTCAACTTTTGATCAGCTCGAGGATGTGAACTTTAGTAGGCAGCCTGAGGTGAAGGGAACCCTACTTACTGTACATATATATGTGATTGTGGACGCTTTTGTTGGCTTGTGCATGCATAGCCTGTAAGACAAATAAATCTTGTTGATAGTTACAAAATAGCTGCATATATGTGCCTTCAGCGAACCTTCGCTTGGTTCTTCAAGGCCAGCATTGCACTATAACGAGCTGAGGTAGGTACAAGGTTTATACTGTAGCATTCCGCTTGTGCAGATAAGCAGAGATTTTAGCATGGCTAGGTCAAAAGTTTCCTGTCCCGGAGCTACCTAGGTATCAGTGCGGAAATTACATGCAAACTCGATAATCAGACAAATGAGCACTTAGTCAGTATATATAGTGCTAGCTACATTCGAGCGATGGCCAGCACATTTATGCTGGCCTCACCAGATATGTTTGGCGAGGGGTGATACCGGCTAGATACAATCAGGTAGCCTGATGTTGGAGGATATTGCTCAGAGTATGCAAAGGCATACGCAGCATGAAATTTTTTCCACTCACTAGTGACATCATATTTGCGTATCGATCTGCCCACGGTGGCATGAGTAACTGTTCAGTGCTCTACCTACCTAGTAGAGACATACCTACCATATCACTCTGTGCATGCTGTTAATGATAATCAACTGAGACACTGGCTTTAGCATATTGAATTCTGTGATACAAGTAAGCGTCCTTTATATTAGTAAACTATATAATTTCATTCTGAGGACCGAAACCTGTGCCGCGTGTAGTACAATACGAACAAATGAGTGGTGCGAAATCACGGAGGTGTACTGTTGAGGAAAATAGCTGGCAAGTTTCACTCAAAGCGGCCATCTGTTGATACATATATACAGTAATCTAACGGCAAGTGAATGTTGTACCGTTGTAGACACAGAGCGTGCGTACATAACTTGGTTCATTAACGCAAGTGAAGGGCAGGTATTATGTATGTATGGATCAAGGAAAGCCCACCCACCTGATGTCGGTCGCCGGCTAGCATCTGGAATACTAGATAGAATTTCTGCAGCTAAATCTAATAAATAACAAGTTAACTAGGATCAGATGAATATGTGCATAGGTATGTGTGGGCCTACTCATTCCACAGGGCCAATCGCCAGTTCAGTCAGTAGCCCAGGTGCTGGCCACGGGGTAACGATCACCATATATACAACTTCATGTGCATGAGGTTTAGAGAAACACATGCTACGAACGTGTGTATCTGAAGCCAAATCCAAACTATCTGGGTAAAATTTGTCACGAAGTCAGTTGCAAGCAAAAGGCCCGTTCCGAGTTTCCCAAGAAGAGTGGATGCAGCAAAAGTAATATCACATGCGCCGTCAACCAGAACCGACGCTTAGTATGTGCTGCAGGCAAAACTGTGTTTGTCGACTTATTCTAGGTAAAGGTGTTTCACAATACTGAAACTTTCATTGATTCTCTTCTAATGCATCAATATTCCCCAAGCTAAGCGTTTTGATATTTCCACGGCAGCACGGTCCATCATGAAAAGCTGAGCCAGCAAGTCTAGAAAAGCCGATCGCAGCGGCAGCTGACCTTTCGGTATAACCTCAGCTGCTGGTGACACACTCAGCATGTTGAAAGCGCATCTCGCATGTATTATTACCGCTGGGTACTCCCATATATGTAACCTACGTTATATTTGTATAAGAGCTTCCATTGATTCTAGTCTAGATTTCCTCGATCTGTATCCGGCCGGGAAATAAAAAGGTTATTTATTCACTACTCACGCTCAGCTTTCCAGACGCACGAGTTCGTCATTCAAAGATACCGTGACATCTGTGTAACAGCGGGATTATAGCACATCATAAATAGGATTTGATAAACGAGAGTGTGTTTGTCTGCATATGCATGACTCGTGTGGAACTTGAACCTGCAGAAATAGAAAGTGGGGTCGCAGTCTAGGAATAGCCATGTTGTGCGTTTGCTGAGTATAGTAGTGGACAATGCCTGAAAAATCCAGGTAGGAGTGATATCACCTGAAGGCACTGAAGAAATAGCTTTCAAACTTCAATGTAATTTGGTACGCAGGTCAGTATTATGCTAACTTAGTGAGACACTAACCAGTTTCTAGAATTTGATCATGATTAATAGCGTAACCTTTTCTAGTTATTGTATAGATCTTGGTTAAAGTATAGTTCCGTACCAAAAGTATCCGGGCAATGCAGCGCCACCCTACAAGCAGTTGCGTAACAAAAAAATGTAGAAATAATAATAAACTTAGAGATATAGGTGCAAGAGACCTAAAGGTATTATTTTGGTGCTTCATTCTCATGATCAGACTTTTTTTAGTGATGTGGAGTAGGAGGTACCGGTTTGAAGTGAGGTTGTGTATTGGCCGGATACTTTACAATATGTACCAGGTAAAATATCGTATGTCGTTGTTCAGCACGTGGTGCACCTATAGCACCAGTACCGCCATTTATAGTTATGAAGCGAGTTTAGGATGCATCAGCTTGTTGCGTAGGCAGAAGGGTTGACACGCAAGCAGTCTATGAGCTCACGAGGCCAGATGGTGATGTCGACTCCACCCTTTTATGTCTGATTCGATGAACTGCCTTGGAGGTCTATTAAATTAGAATCTAATGAGCCACAAGCTGGTGTTCTGCAGCATTCCATAGCCAAGACCCAGGCCATGAGACCTATATTACAAGGGAAGAATTTTTGACTAAGTACTCCCCTCCACAGTCCCAGCCCACTCAGCCGATCGGGTTCATGCTGAAGGGTACTTAAGGGCACTCCACTACGATATAAGAATATGCATACTTACACAGCAAGTATGTAAGTAAATACGTAGTGCCCAGATTTGTTATTACACGCAGACTTGATTAGTGTTATTTTTAACGCTTGCTTCTAAAGGTAATGGAAATAATGGTATTTGGTGTTCATGCTATCCCCACCCGCTGCTTCTCTCTCAATATCATTCGAGTTACAGGGCCTGCGGCAAGCATATTCTTTTCATGCAAGGGGATCTGGGGGCACTTCAACCAAACACACCGCCTGTAGGTTATTAATCGTGCAGTACATCGGATTCATATATATATGTTGTATAGGTAAGGAAAGAACTCTCACAATTATGGCAAGCAGGATGGTTACAAATTGACCATAATGGACCGAATCTGAAGTTACAAGAATGCTATATCATAGGGGTGGATTATTGTTTCTTCTCATGAATTGTGGTGAGTCATGATAGGATGCAGTCCCAGTGAAAGAAATTCCCACGGGCCGTAACATGCTTCTTCCGAGGCCTATTTTTGCGGCATCCACCCACCGCCGAGCATCCGAGGTGTCAACTAGCCGCAATGCACTACTACGTTCTGTGCCGGCGTTAGCTTCCAGAAATTCTGTTCGACAACGGCAGTTGGCATGACTGTTGAAGCACGTGTTCACTCAATTTTAGGCAGTCTATATGGGTCTGCGGTATGAATGCCTTACCCTCGGCCACAACCGCCGTACGCATGCTTAAAGCTAGAATATAAGGTATTCACATGGGGCCATGCGAGGTACATATCCGGGCACAATCATACCGGTTACACTGCTCTCAGCCGAAGTCTGGTTCCTCAGGAACAGTACTGGTACCATACGTGGATACTTATATATTCATAGTGGGGCCATAGCTCCCCTAGCAATATAGTAAATGCAATTTCTGACCAATTTGCATGACAGCGGGGGGGGTTGCAAAGAATCCCCAGTAATGGGACTGCCACTACAAAGTAGCAGTTATAGTACTAGTAAGTGCCACCTGAATCTGCTGACAAAGTCGTGGTTAATTGCAAGTATTGAAATCAATATTTCACCTATCTATTGTTATATATAACTAACTATATGACAGACCCCATAAAAGTCTTTTTAATACTAAGGTGGAACGACTTTGGGGTATTGATGCTTGTAATTGCAATATCGTATCTTGGCAACTATATAGATTTCACCACAAAAGCTGACGGGTCAGCAGCTGCCATACTTGGTACAGGCCATATTACGGTCGAGATCTCCTTTAACTTCCGATATATATCGAACAGGGTTTTCTTCTGAAGCTGGAGAACCCGCAGGACCCAACCAATTGCCTCGGCCTTCACTACCATTGGCCTCTCAATCCCAGCGCTCATGAGGGTATCAACCATGCGTGATAACCGTACCAGTGCCTGCCTAACCATGAGATATACTGCAGCCGTTCTACGAATGATGTAGCCCGGTGAATTGACGTCGATATCTTAATCTGTGAATTAAGTAAGGAATCGATATAGTGTGCTATTTTTAAGTAAAGGGTGGACATGGGCACTTTAACCGAAAACCTGGAAGATCCTGGTAAGTTGGGGCAGCATTGGTGCATATGCACATTAACCAAAATCTCGCTAGATCAATACCATTAGGCGAGAGGGTAAGGAAGATATTTGGACTACCGTTCATTATTGTTAATTGCAGGGTGGACATGCATTTAGGAATTTCTCCCACGAGTTTTAGCCCCAAAGACTCGGCTCGGACATATTGAAATACCATGTTAGTCCAAGTCTCACTTCTGGTGTTTACCGGAATAAACCACCAATAAACCCCCCAAAACAACAAACCCAGACCCTTACGCCACCATGCATTGAGGCCCAAATACCATAGTCATGGGTTAGTCCTGCCACTTCACGTTATTCTCAGCCATTCAACGTCTGATTTAGTGATCCATATTGCGAGTCTCACGGTGCTTCTATTCGACGCCATTAGGTTGCTGCTGTTACAGCATCATCTAGCTCTTCACCGGTAATATATACTCAGTATACATGCACAGGGCAGTAAATTAATCAGGACCCTGCGTGTGACCCCAGCCTTGTGGCCCAAGCTGTAAACGAAGTGGGCTACATTGAACTGTGAAATCTGCGATCACTGTTTCTAAGTTTAGTTGCGACATATCCTCGAGCTCCCAGCCCGCCAGTTTGGTTTGCCTTGGTTTCAAGATTTTCCAGAAGCTGCGGGTAGAAAATCATGACAGGGTCCGAACGTTCTGAAGCACATCTAACAGCGCCCCAGAAGATCTCCTGCGGGGCCCCGGGTATTCCCTGAACTTGAAACACCTACACTTAGTGTGATTGAACCATGCTCCATCATGATATTGGGATGCTATTATTTACAAGTATAGCTGATAAAACAATGACCTATCCTTACATTCGCAAACCTAAGAGCCTGAACTCACATATGGACTCAGTATCCTATCATTTGAGATAGTCATAAGATCAGTTGTAGCTTCACGTGATTCAAGTCCAGCTTCGGCTTATATTGACACAAAGTCATGAAATTGCCACACAAGAGTAACGGAAGTCAGTCAAGTAACCCGACATTATATTGTCTTACACCTCAATGCGGTTGGTCACAACGGCGCAACGGCACTTGGACTGTGAATCTTGATTTTTTCTTTTTCTTTCTCATCGGAATAAAGATAGCTGAAACCCTAGCTACAGAACGGTGAAACCGGTGCCCGGCGGAGAATTTGAGAGCACCCGTACCTAGAGCTTCCCCGACCAATACTTTCTCAATTTGGCAATGAGATGCTTGTGTGTGGCTGGGGTATCAACAGGGTAATTCGCAAGTATATCATGCGCACGCCTTGCTTACTAGGGAATGGCCTTACCCTAGCACAACCGTGAGAAATCATAATTACCTTGTCGAAGGTTTCTACTAGGTTCCATGAAGTACCGAATATAAGTTATTGACTCAATCCGCATCAGCTACATTTGTACCCTGGGCAGTCTCAATGCAGGTAAATTGAAACTGCCGTTATAGATAACCCTTAAGCCTGCTAGTCCACTTCCCTATCGAAGCGCGGGAAGAATTGAATGCCACTGTGGCCTAGGTTGCTGGTATATGCGGTAGCTCTACTGAAAGTTTAACTTTTCATTGGCACCTGGCCAATTGAAGAGTGCATTGAATAACGAATACAAGCAATACTTCGATTGATTCTAGATCATGTTATTAAGATATAAATGTTAATGCTTCAAGTACCTTCCTCCGCTGGAACGGACTCCGCCCAGCCAGGAAAGGGCGCACCTCCTGCTATGTAAATATTAATATAACGACTACGGAATAGTTCACGGTGTAGATCATGCTCAGATCTTCATGAGCACTAGCTGCAAGAGACTTACAGTAGAATCAACACTTCAGCCCTTCCCCGCTATTCCTGTCTGATTTCTCCCACATTTGCATTTCTAGATTGTTTCTCGCATGGCCTGCTGGTGCAAAGAGAATCTGCATCTTGCTTTTGGTAGTGCTTCATGTTATATATAGTATTGTACACACTACAATAGAAACATTACCCCTCGACCTATGCTAGAGTGCCTCTCCCAAGTTATCTACCGTGAATGCTATGTAAGTTTCCATACTATGAGCACCAACTTACAAAATCAAGATCAGACCCCCTTGATATACAGTCTTCCAGCTAGTTCGTACTTCCACCCTTCCAATGGTCCCTAAGATGAGGTAGGCAAACCTTATGGCCTTAAGTGAGCATCGGCAACATGAATTTAAAGCCCGGCCTTGTTCGGAAATTAAATCACACTGCCGGCTTTACCCCGAGGCCAGTAGCTGGCACATCATACATACGAAGCCGGCAGTCCAGGGTTTGTTACTACCCCTGCTAGCTTGAACTGTATCACATTCCAGACGTTATATTAGATACTCCTCGCAGGCCGGTGAGTTACGGTTTCTACGTCGCGGCCAGTATAAGCGTATACATATAACAGGAGGTTCAAATTTAAAGGCCTTGCTATCACGATATCACGATGTATTTAATCGAGTGTTTATACCTAGCGAAAGATTGGACTAGAAATCCATAGCTTCGAGAGCAGGAAGCACATACACTATACATATTCTTCATTCGGTCACTGTCGCCTGATGACAGAGGTTTGGTATTCGAATTTGCAGTAGGGCGGGGATATGAAGCAATACAACAGTCGTACCTCCGATAGTATGCAAATATTAGCGAAAATGACACACCTAGAATATGTTGCTGATCTGCCGTAATCTCCCAGAAATATTTTGATAGCCTGCTTGTAGCGGGACGATTGTAATACCAAGTGAGCTTAATCAGCCTGCTGCAGCCAACCAGGGTACATACCGGTGTTGATAAGCACTAGTAGCCTAGGTTATGGGTTGTTGTAGGAATTGTAGAGCTCCCTATCGGTTATCCGTCAATTCTTGCGAGTTTTCTAGAATGATTGCTAGCAAGGGATGGATAGTGCATTAGTAACCAGCTCGTAGTTTGGCTACTCCGATCTGGACACTCCAATAGATATGTACATATTCACATAGCCCATATTCCCAAACTCGAGCCGTACTGGTACTCTGTATCTCTCATAGGAATCGAATAAAACTCGGAGACATCTAGCTACATGTACCTAGCTACTGTAACATCACTCTTTGTCTACATTCAGATCACAGATCAGAGCCGCATGCTAAGATCCCATCTCACACTGGTCTATTTTTATCCAAGACAAAAGCACGAACCACCCACCCTCGCCTAAGCTAAGTTGCATTTCGGGTGTACCAAGGTAGATGAGCTAGTGCATTATTCTTTTTCACGCTGCATCTGCGTTGCTCTTGGTTTCCTGCTTACCTATCTTTCACCAAATTAGTGACATTTTATCAAAGTGGACTATTTTGTACTCTACTCAATGCATTGGTCAAACCCAGCGCATGCACAGTATCAATGTTCCCAGGGTCTTTGTTTATACTCTTCACATACCACTGAGCCCAAAGTTCCAAATTAGGTACAATAATGGTAAATCACCTAATCTGTGGTGCATGAAATGTGAGAAGACAATGGCTAAACCCAAGTGGGGACCGGCGTACCGGGGTATGGGGGCCAGGGTTCATAGAATCATTTGTTGTTCATATTACCTACTTAGGAGAGTTCGGATAGAATGTGACCTAATTGTGCAGAAACTGGAAATTTGTGTTGGTCAAAGTTGCCGAGTTGGCGATCAGCAGAGCAACGTGTTAGTGCTTAATTTTAGATTTTGGGACAGATGTTCTGCTTGTTTAGGGAAATTTGCCTCATATTTGTCTTATCATAATGCTCATTAATTTCATCCCAATCCTGGTAATGATCCTCGTTTGTCTGGCCAATTGCGTCAGATAACCAGCAACATTAGTTGTTATCGATTTGACAACACCCCACATATATACAGGGAAGCTAATTTTGCCAAATTTGATGGACATTCTGAGACACCTGGGGAGATCGACATGAGTCGCCTATGATTGGAATATTTCTCACCGACCCGGGCGGGACCGTTCTAACCTTTAACGTACATTTACTTATGTATAGTCTGGTTGGCAAACCTATATGCACCTAATTAGATAGATTAAGAAATGTATTGCAACGCCTATCAACCCTTCAAACTAGTGAACCCTGACAGCCCCAACGTCCCACCGTTTTTTTAGTTGCCGGAAGATCAGTCTGCATCCACTCCTCCACCGGAGTTTGGTACTCCCAGCTGTCAGGAGTGCATCTTATTCAGTCTCAGAAAAGCACAGCATACGTACATCTTGTTGTCGACCTCCATGTTCTAACGCCCGGAGTGGATTAGGGCCCGGGGAGTTGGTTTTCAATACGACACACTGAAATGTCATTCCATGTTTCAAATTCTTATTAAATTATGTACGTACAATACTGAAGAAATACTAGTTGTATAAGGATCGATGTTGACTTCATACACTCAACGTTAACGGCAATAACCTTCGATCTATTTCACCCCTATGACTGCCCAGGCTGCCCAGTAAAAACCGTAGACTCAATAATTACCTACCTGGCCGGTGAGCCGGTACAAGTGTATTTATTGACCAGTTGACATTGCCCCGTCACCTATGGTCCCGGCGGAGTAAGATTGGTTAATTGGGGCATCCTTATAGCTCCTGATTTGAATTTCATGGAATGGCCTTTGTGGCGCCAGTGTCTCACTTTTTTGGTTGAAGCGCAGACACGATGTCACCTCATCTACGTTCCCACAATATTCCAACTAGTCGCTTCATGGGCTAGATGGTATATACCTGTAACAAACCTTATTTATAGAGTTTTGGGGCCGTTCATAATCTATTCCATACCAACAGCCATATTGGGAAACGAAGGTGGGGGGATTCGCACACAGTAGGCAAAAAAGCTTGGACTCTCTCGGTTATACCATCCGATATCTTTCAGAGGGGCTTTCGATCCCATTTGAATGCGGA
>Ga0307511_10003846_pt1 | contig 15361 bp, 22 predicted proteins | sample 13_EM_MG_FD_200266 | JGI IMG/M metagenome (GOLD analysis project Ga0307511, IMG submission 200266) | Populus trichocarpa ectomycorrhiza microbial communities from riparian zone in the Pacific Northwest, United States - 13_EM | ecosystem: Host-associated > Plants > Roots > Unclassified | place... | reverse complement strand
ATTGGCATAGGTGGCAAAGATGGCTTCTAGGATAGTTTTGAGGGTACCAAACCCACCTACAGGCTCCTCCATGACCTCAACTAGGATGGCAGAAGCCCCAACCATTGTGCCCTGGTAGGTTTCCCTCAGAACTAGTAATAGTCAATAGAAAGCCAACAACATAGTGGCACCGATGCACACCACCCATCACTGTTGTTGGCTCACCTTCCTCACTTCTCTCGCCAGTACCTGCTTCCAACGGAGAGACACGGATATCAACATGAACATTGAGCGTAATGGCAGGGAGCAGGAGTACTCACTTGAGGGGCCACCCCCATGTTCAGTATCACCAACTACTGCTCCCGGGGTCGAGGTTTCCAGCACGGGAAGTCTTTGATCTTTACTTCTCTCGTTGCGAAATACAATCCGTGAAGTCCTGGGGTCCCCATTATCTACATCGCAGTCAAATCGGGGTGATCGATCCATATATCGCGATAGAAACAATTTTGCTAACCTTTGGGCCCAATGTCCAGATCTGCTCGGAAGCCAAGTGGACCAACGGCGATGTTGGCAGGGACTCCCAGCGAGGCGTGTCGCTGGGAGGATTTGAGCGATTTCTTGGTTCTTCTGTGAAATATGTGACTCATCCGTGTCCTGGGGTGGAAGCTGAGACCAAAATGGTAGTCCTAAGCGCCAAGCCACGTTAGCTCGATCAAGGGGTGACACTGCTCACTTCGCTGAGTACCGTTTGTAAGGTCTATTGCAAGGGCCTGCGGTATGCGGACAACTTATCCACAGATTGATGGCACAGCGTCGAGGCGACCCCCAAGTGGGGGCAAGGGGCCACGAATTGCGGGATGCAAAATCTACGGATGTTCAACATTCGTGGAGCACGGCAGAGATGCCAGAATAAATGCATCTGAAATAGCCCGTTAAATTTTTGGGGCGTCGCTGGGTGAAAAACCTGACGACGATACGGCCCACGCGTTGCCTCATCTTTTTGATTGGATTTTTGCGCTCGTTCAAAATTTGACTCTTGGAACTGTGACATCGCAGCTTCCCGATGGAACATCCCCTCGACTAATTCTTGTACCCACGAGCCTCCCTACAACGAGAGCAAAATGCGCACGCGAGCCCCGAAGCCAGACACTGAGTGTCGCAGAGTGTGTACAGGTAGCTGCCCTCACTTAACCAGCCTGGCAGCCCGTTCGATCGGGTCGAGATGAGGGCAACTGGCGTAGGCCGTCAGAAAAAGCAAATTTGCGGGTTTTCTAATAGCTTTCTCGATGCAACGGAGTCAGGAGGGTTGAATGCTTTCCTTTCCCTCGATCGCTGCACACGTCCACCCTCATTTCTCCACTTACACTTTGTCTCACTTAAGTTCTGGCGTAATTCTTTACGATCTCAATGGTACTTGTGCGGACGTCAACGGACCACACCGTTCTAATGTGTATATGTATACAACATGGGGGTTGTTGTAATGCGGGCTCGGGCGGGGTGATCGCTGGAGTCAACAGGGTACGTATAAGAAAACAGTGTGCGCCTTATGGCTGAAACGCCTGACCATGGTCGTAGATTCGATTATCATAATCATGATTAATCAAAGTTCAGCATTCGCTGAAACGGCCTTCAACGCGGACGGAGAGATCACTCAGTTTCTTTGCTCTCCACAGCGAGAGGAAGTTCCCCCAATGCTGGATTAGGTCTTGGAGTGTTCGAGGTCAGTTTCAGAAACGATGTACAGGACTATAACCAATGTTAGCAAAGGTAGCATACACATGTGTACACAGGTGGGGGATACCGGATTGGTGGATTATAGATGCACAGGGGTTGCGCATACGTGTACCAGGAAAGCAGGGGGATTAAAGCAAGCTGAGTGAGGGAAACACAGCCAAACAGAAAGCAAAGTCAATCAAAGCACGGAAGGTAGATGAACAATAAATATCCAGGCAGGAAAGGGGTAGAAGTTACTAGATGGCTTGGTCCTTGAGGCGGTTGACCAACTCCCGCAGCTCGTCAAAGTCCCTATTTTTAGCAACGAGGTCTTCATTGACAACGTCTAATTCGTGCTGAATTTCCAGTATCCGTTCCTGGCGTCCCAAGCGTGGCTCGACCGACCGACTGCGGGGAGGGAGAGACGTGGATAACTGGAAAGGGCTGAGGAGTACTGATGGATGGGTATCGTCGATGTTGGGAGGAGCGGAGGAGGGGCGATTTGCTGAACGGCTGATTCCACATTCTTGAGAGTCGGGATGCACTGTTTCATTTCTTGAAGGCTCGGCGTTCATAGAAGAGTTGTCTGGAGCGGGAGGCTGGGCGTGGCCAAGGAAAAACTCAAAGTCGGAGAGATGATTCTGAGCTTGGCCCTCCTCGTCAGGGAGTGTGGAGAAAAGATGAAGGGGCGTGGACGAGATGTCCATGTCCCGCTCTCCGGAGCTTCTTACGCTAAAGCCGCTTGGGGAGACGGTGGGGAGCGCGGGAGAGCGGAGTGCAGGAGAGCGGATAAACGAAATTGAGGATATATTCGACGCGGGGGACACGTCGACACCAGCGCGAAGTTCTGAAAGCTCACGTTCAAGACGTTCGTTTATGCGTGTTAACCTTGAATGATGGATGAGAGAGCGGTGGAGAATAGAGAGGCCATCCTCACCTAATACACTCATGCTCAACGCGGAGGATGTGTTGGAAGTCGCGGTGAGGCTCTTTGGGTGGTGGTCGCGGGGAGGGTGGTTCTGGGGAGAGTTGCTCTCGCGAAGGAGGGTGTGGAACTGGCGATACCCCGGCGTCAGCTACTACGGAAGGAGGGATGGTTGAGGGAGAGTCGGGCTTTGTGTCTGTAGGTTTCTTCCTCGCTTCAAGGGTGTCTTTCATAGATTCTCTCTCCTTTTTGAACCCGCTGATCGCATCTGAGAGGAGGTCAACGCGAGCCTGGAGGTCTTCGACAGCATTTGTGACCCCTCCCCTTGGGTAGGACCTTGTTCGCGTGGGAGCCGTTGGTGGTGAGCGACGTGTGGGATGAGTGGTTTCTGGTTCCGACGGAGGTGAAGTCTGGACGGCAACCGAGACAAAATGCGGAGAACCCTTATATCCCAACCCCTGTGATACCAATAATGCCCTTAGAGAGTGAATTTGGGCAAGTATGGACAACTTACACGAGTATGCAGTTCGCGAATTTCTTGCTCCAACGCATGATTGCGCTCCTCTGCTACACTCAAAGAGTGGACTACCTCTGAAAGGGGCACTCCCGGTGGGCTTGGACGTAGGGCTTCAAGCAGGCTACGTTTCCGAGGGATCGGCTTGACATTCGCATTGTGCTGGTGGTCCCGACATTCCAATTCGGCTTCCCTGCGGGCGACCTGAGCCTCCAGTGTCAAGATAATCTCATGCGCGTTGTGAAGCGCTTCCGAGGCCTGTTTATACCGGCCACGTTCGCAAGCGAGAGCGTTTAACAATGCCTCCATCCTCGGGGGTGCGATTGGAAGAGGGGTGAAATCAATGAACCTTGTCGACCGTCCTTGGGGTGATATTTAGACGGGCATACAAACTTTGTGGCTCAACTTACCCGCAGGGGTAGGTAAGTACATACTGGCCGATGGCCACCGGCTGAAACTGCCCTTAGATCTCTGGACTGGAACCGTTTGAACGGGAATGAGCCGGAACAACGGAGACAGTCCGGGTAAAATGAAGAGCTTACCTTTGTTAATCAAAAGCTCCACTACTTCCTTCATCTCTTCCTTCTCTCTTTGAAGCTCTTGGGTGAGATTCACCCACAGGTGCTTGTCGTTCTTTCTCCGTTCGGCATCCAGCTCAGCTTGGAGAGTGTCGAGAGTGTCGAGTGCGGTCAAGAGTCTTGTGTTTAGATTCGCGCTGTGCGCGAAAGATGCCTCGAGTTGTGAGGTCAAGGTAATAATCTGGGAAATGGGATCAATGTGGGCCGCGAAGTGGGTGTGGTGGACCGACGGACTTGATCGGTCTGTTGGGTCACTAGGGTCCTTAAGTCCGGCGGTCCCATTGGGATATAAGCAAAACACAGCGGGTATTCAACAAAACGGCAAATAGAGACAGGAAACGGATAGCAGATGTACAGTAGCAGCGAGAGCAAGGAAATAGCAACGGACACAACAAGCTCAACCCACAATCCCACACTCCGCTCGTCGGGCAGGAACATGTGGAAGTTCCCGGCGATTTTAAGCTCCGACAAGGAGCGTGATGTGACACCATCCCGTGATATCCCGTGATTGTCTAGTAACGCGTCATTTGCAACGCGTCCGCTGCTGTAGATGTCCCACAACGACGAAGTCTGTACGTCGGATCCCGATGAACTCGAAAATTTCCTTGCAACAAGGTCAGACTACTGGCGGACCAAGTCGCCTCTTCCACAATCTCCTCAGATCGTAGACGATACGAGCGTACGGTTAGCTCGGAAATCGATTCCAAGCTCCCAGTCCTTGGACGATTCACCCCGTCCTCGGAAACGAACGAAAGTAAGTTTCGCAGGGACAACATGCTAGAGGGTGAGGGAAGTTGATCCAGTTTTAGCTTCACGAGGCACCATCAACCTCCAGCCTGCCCCTGCGAGATAACCTGATCGCACACTCCTTGCCCCCATCATCACGAACGTCTGGTTTCAGAGACGACTCCTCTGTCTCAAATGTCCCTCACATTGCGACCACTCGTATGGAACGGTCGAAGGAGTTGGGTTCGCCTGACGACCTCGAAATGGATGACGAATACCTCCTGTCTATGAGACCTTATCGACCGCTCGACGCATCCTCCACGCCAGCTTCAAACTCTCCCTCATCACCACCCTCACGCCAAGCATCGCAGGACACTCCCAATCTCCAAGCCGTCGGACCTCTTTCTCGTTGCACTTCACCGGATGTTACATCCTCTGCTTCTGAGCTCTCGAGGCGCATCGCTGGCCCTTCCTCGTACACTTCCGCCAGAAGTCCGTCACCCATTCCAGATACTTGGCAATCGCCTGTACTACAACAAGAGCCCGTTGATCCTAGGCCTCGACCCGGCCCCGAAGACGCGGAAGGATCCACGCGTCGATGGTCCTTTCGATCAAGGAAGGCCAACCAACTCCAGCCATACAGGTTCGATCGCCTACAATATAAACGGCAGCTACGAGGGAATCCGGACGCAGTCGTGACCGCGTTGAACCCCCACCGTAGAAGGTCATCTCCTGGATCAACAGCGGACCAAGACTTCATCGCAGATGACGATGAGGAAAATACTCAAGAAACTGGCGAACTCCTCGGACTCACCCTCACCGGAGAAGAGGAAAGTGGGCCTCGGTCGAGGGACAGCCACAATTCTCGTTTGGGTGTTCCTTCTCCAAGTGCCAGCCCTCCTACGCAGCAACCTCCACAATGGTACCTCGACGGTATGGAGCAGATTTCTGATACGGATAGCGACGACGACGAAGTGGTTGGATATCTTGCTGGCCGTTCTCGCGAAAAGCAATCAACTGCCAAAACCAACAACAATGGCGAAACACCCACAGTAAGTCACCAAGAGTCGCTCCGAATTCCCTAGAACCTGATTCATCCCCCAGAACGCAGAGGAACCAGATTACCAGCGGAGAAGGCGGAAACGGCGTCCTAAACCCCCACCATGGTTTCGCCATATCGAAAGACCAAGGCCTCGCTCACCTGACCCTCCACCACCGAGCGGTCACAACTCGCGCAACCAGAGTATGGAAGGTGTAGGAACACCACCCCCAGATTTTGGGCCACCATCTCCAGGCTCTCCCCCTGGCAGGCGCTTTGGGACAATTCTCACTCAGCCATCCCCTCAACAACGGCGAAGGCCGTCTACCTCGGTCGAACCCTCGGATAGTTCAGAGACAGACCATGAAACAGGGCTTAGTAAGAAGCAGATTCGAGCACTCCGTCGCATGCTACCCGCCGGAATGATCCAGAAACAACTACGTCAACCACCACCCCCGAGGCGTTCACGTTCTACAACAGCACCGCTTCTACCCGAACGCAGTCCAACCACATCCCAAGTCATCCCAGGGAGGGCCAGGACGACGCGCCACGTAAATCCCGGGGCAAGCTCCAGCCGTATGATCGAAGGAGACTTGGAGAGTTCTGATGAGAGGCGATCGGTGATCAGCGTCAGTTCCTCTGGTCGTTCGATTTCGGATGTTGAGGAGCTACGTTCCCGCACCTTCCCCGGTGTTTTAGACTTGTCTCTAGACTCTTCCGATGAAACAACCGTCTCGGACATGGAAGATGCCAACGTCAACGACACCGACATTGGTGCCTGGGTTCACCGTAAACCAGTAAATCTTCGACCCGACTACGGCGACTTCGGAGAAGCTCAGGAAGGGGATCTCATCGATCGCATGCTTTCGAGGACCACCGTGTCTAGACGACACGCAAAGAAACCGACGAAAAATGCGACCCTCAACTTGCCAGTGGTAAAGCATGGCCACCGGAAACGCAAGAAACCAACCAATATTTACGTTCATGGCTCCAGAACACACGACCATTCGCGCCAGCTGCGCATTCCCGATATGTTTGGGGCAAGTGAAGTAGACAAAAGGGTCCGTGGTGAAGTGAACCGGAGGTCCATGCCCCGCGGAGGCGGAAGGATACGCGGTCAGTTCTCTCCTTTTGCTTCAGCTGCTCTCAGGTGCTAATACTCTTACTTTCCACAGAGACATCAAGACGTGCCTGGAACACAGACAAGGGCCATTCTACAGGAAACTCAGCGTCCCCGAAGAAGCGGCCCAATGTACAAACACATCCGAATCACAACTTCCCAACGGCAGCAACTCGCATTGTTACCGGCAGACAACACATAAACGCCATGAACCTCGAGCTCGAGGAAGAGTCAGGATACCTACCACGTCAGCGATCTTACTCCCCCAGTAATTCCCAACAACGTACCCCTGCTTACTCCGTTTTGGAGACCACTCACTACCGCGCGATACACCCTTCGGAGTTCAGAGTCCTCCCTCCAAACATATCGTTTGGTCCCAATACATACCTCGGTCGAGGGTGGCTGCGGGACCTCCTCGCGGAGCTCTGCGATCAAGACGTGATTGCCCCACCACCATTTCTCGTGCAGGAAGTGGAACTTGATTCAATGATGGACGTCGAGGACTTTGCGAAGGTTTTCGTGTCAACAGTCGACCGATTATTATCAACGCTTCAAATTGGGACGGCCAAACTCATGGTCGATTGGAATGAGTGGCAGAACACTCTCCACCCTTTATTTCGGTTGTTTACATGGATGGCTTCGGGATGTCATTCGACCACCGAATCACTTCGCAAAGATACCCTCGAACGGGCCTCCCGGTTGGCAAACCATTTGGATGCGGAACTAGAGCGTACATCTACCTCAGAGACCAAGGCATTCCTTCTCTCCGCCCGCTGGGTTTCTTTTGAACTGCTTTTGCGCGTACACGGTGCATCAGGTTCCGTCCCCCTGCACGCTCTCAGCGTGGCACTGGTCAAACATATCTTCCAACCCGCCTTCCTCAAACCCGCAGCATCGGCGTTCCCAGATCCTACTGTTATCGAAGAACTCGACCCCTCACATCAACTCTTTCAAGTGTGGATCTGTCTCTTTCATACCCTCGGGCATTTGGCAAAATGGTTTCACGAGCCGACAGGAGATGCGGCGGTGTCCCCGGATACACATCCTATCTGGCAGTTGGTTCGGTCTACTTTGGAATCAGAGAAACTCCCTGATTTGGACGCAAGCGAGAAACTCTGGAGTTCAGTCTTCAACCTTTGCGCGGTCTCCCAATTCTCTCTCCTCGGTATCAGCTCTGGAGTCTCCCATCTCCCCGTATGCTGGGATTTGATCCTCCTCGCCTTGCGTCGTATCCGTTTGGTAACAGGCCAGGCGGATGACTCCCAGCTCCGACGGCGCCGGGTGATCAAACGGGACCAATACATCCGGCTACTGTTTTCGAGGTGTTTCTTTTTGAGGAAGCCCTGGCTGTGGAACCTCAGAGACGCCTCCGCACTGTTCGGATTACTTTCTGATGTCTTCAAAAACAGGAAATTTTCCAACCTAAACGGAGAGGCGTCTGACTTCCCGAGTTTTGTACGGCACGATGATATGTCACTCCTGTCGGAGTACAGGAACAGTGACACCGCCTTTGGGCTGTTCCTGAAACTTGCCGTGCTGGCCGTGAAGGATATGAGGGAGGCTGCAGATGACACGGGATTACCACTCAAGCTGAGGAAGTTGATGTCGGTCTTGATACCGGTTGGATCTGTCCCATTCACCAAGGATACCCCACCGACATCTCAAGAACTTTCGATGCTCTACAACCGCCTCAGTTCGATCGCCATCGCCATCTACCTCGACCCAAACGTCGCGAACGCAAACTCCCGCATCGCCCAAGCTCGTCGCTACGTCGCTTTTAAGGATGCAGACTTGTCGACCCGCCAAGCTTGCATCCGAGGGATGATGCATTTTGCCATGATTACTCACAGGCTCCAGCTACCGCTCACTCCTACGCTGGAGTGGGTGACCGAAGCGACGGACGTCTTGCTGGACGAATACCGAACCTTTCCAGCAAATGACACACGGCTCGAACTCAAGAATCGGATCGTTCTGACATTGCAGCTATTGGTTGGCTCGCTGAGGCGCATTCTCGAGTCTATTGGCAAGAAGAATCCCAAGGTTTACCCTGACCCTGTGTTCATGGAGGGTCGTGAGTTCGAAAAGCAAATTTCTCCGTGAAGGTTCATTAACTGGGTATTTGCAGCTTGGGTGACTCGGGCCTTCTCCACGGTGGCCGACATTGCAAATCTTACAACAACAGGAATTGAGATCCAACGACTAGTACAAACGTTCTTGAATGTTCGGGCTGCTTACTTCCCAAAACCACGTCGGCCTACGATCCACGCTGCTACTGAAGACAGTCAAGAGAGCCAAGACTACTTCGGTATGTTCGACATCGATTTGAATGATCCCGACCTACAAGCAGCCCTTGGCGACGAATCAAAGTCTCCCGAGGCCAAGGAAGTCGCCCATAAGGACAAATTGCTCGCGGATGTAGTTCAGAAGACTGTCATCAACGGGATCTTCAAACTGGTGATGAGGCGTGTTACGGACGTTCCGGAAGGATCCTCTCGAGAACTTGCTCACTCCGATCTTGACAAATGGATTGACTGTTGGGTTGGCTGTGCCCAGATCGTGGTTCATAACGGGCTGCGGGTATGTTCTTCAGCCCCTCCTCTGCAGGCTGTCGCTTAGAAGAATTATACAGGCCTGGTCTTTTTATCTGACTCTTGGTGATAAGTCGTGGGAAAGGATTATGGATGGCCCTTGGAGGCGTAGAATTGGCCTACGATTCATGTTCATGCTGCTTGTCCTCGATCCCATCTCCTACACCGTGAGTACTATGCGATCTGTTTAACCGTTCTTGTGTCTCATGACGTCCGTATAGTCGCACAAGGACAACTTCTTCGACGTGTTGTTCGAGTCATTTGCTACCTCCGAGCTGACCATGGAACACCAATACGTTTCCCTATTATTTAGTATTGATGGCCTTCAACACCCACTCGTGGATGGCATGGCGTTGCAGAGGGGTTTTGACGGTGACTACCTTGTGACGGAACCAGACTTCAAACCATTTCGCATGTCCGTCATAATACGTACGTGCATCCCCCACCAGAAGAAACTTGATCTCAACACCCACCATTCAAGGGACCACTCAGAACCTTTCTGCGCGCCTTCAGCAGGAGGGTGAAAGACCAGAGCTGAGAGGTAATAACCAAGTTTATATCGGGCATTTACTTAGGATGCTCTCCGCCATGGAAGACATCCTTCAGGTTAGTACCCGACGACCGCTACGGCAAAATGAGTCTGATCAATCCCTGCTACAGACTCTGATATCATCCAAATCGAGTAAGGCAGAGGGCTACAGGACCTTCCGTGACGAGGTCGTGAACACTCTGAAGTCTCACCCTGAACTCGCTGGGGATGAGCGGTTGGGAAAGGCGATTACTCGTGTATCAAGAGTGGGGGGTTCCTGATAGGTCGTGAACATGACCCAAATCACAGCTCCCCTTCCGATAGAGTGAAATCCCATAGCTTGATGGAGGTATCGACCGGCTTGAAATTCGAGCGTCTCTTCACCTCAACGGCTTCGGTTTCTTCATCCTCAGAACTACCATCTGAGTCATCAGATTCTGACGCATCGTCATCGAAATTTCTGGATCCAGTAACGCTCAGGAGCCGGGGTTTTATCGGGTTGAAACCGACCGACCCAATGGCGTCTAGACGGAACATAAGCGTATACTGTGATGAAGCTTTCGTTGAATCGTACCGTCGTGTGCAGTGTACTTCAGCGTCGGTGATACCGGTTCCACTTGCGAACCAGTATGACTTACGCTCCACAAATCAAAGAGGCGCACGCCTCCTTTCTGAAATGTTGCATGAGTCTCTAGATCTACGAGTTCCCGAATACCTATGACGAACGCTGTCCCCTACTCCGAGCCACTTTCCGGCATAATCGATATCGAACATGAGCTTTTGGTTCGATATCTCTCCCGGACTGAGGTCGGAAGCTTGGAAGACTTGGGTGGGAACCGAAGTGTCCCCCCGGAGATCCCAGCTGTAAATCTTCGTGCTCCGACGGAAGGATGCATAGAGGATTGAGGGATTGGTTGGGTTGAATTTAAGCTGAGATGTCGGGAAAGATAAGCAAGTTCTCCATGGGGGGAAGGGTTGAGCTCACCTGAGATACGCTATTCCCTAATTCTTCGCAACCTACCCAGGTTAGGGTCTTCTCCCCAGTAGACTCGCTGAATAGGGCGATGTTGAAACTAGAAGGGGTCAACGTCCCAGCAGCGAAGTATTCGTCTGTTTGGTCTGGGCAAAAGGCTATGGAAGATACGATTCCTATACCCGAACGGTTTAATCGTGAAATGCGACAGAAAATTGTGGATTGATGGGAGGGTGACCTGACCTTTCAAGCCATCCTTGGCCTTCTTCGAAGGAGTCGTGTGAAGCCTCGTCCCTTCATTGTTACCCTCCCTGTGCACGTCAAACACCTCGATCGCGTCTTCGAACCCACAGTAGAACCTACAGTCCCAAGTTTCGAAGTCAGAAAGTGACCCACCCAGATGACACTGGTACGGGCGATATACTTTGTGGCGTTGGTATTGAATGATAGGCAGTGCGGAGCGATTTGCCGTTCCCTGTGGTCTACGATCGAATACGATGCTCTGAGCTGAAGATGTTGGATTTATCCTGCCGTCAGTAATAGCACGGCGATGCGATATCGGATAAGAGCCAGTAGGTGACTTACACGTCCATCGGAGGCATCGAGTAGCTTGACCGGGCATTCCCGTACTGACGCCAAGAAACAAAAAACTGCGGGGTCATTCACCGTGGCGGACGGGTACCAAGCATAATCGACGATAGGGGCAGGTTGGTGAAAACACCGAGGCTCAATGTCGCCTGTCCTGTCAATAAAGCTCCGTTTGTGCAGAAGATACATGGCAGGAGATCAAGCGTACGGGTACAGGATTTGAAAAGATCGGTTTTCACAATGCGATAACGCGACAGAGCCATCTGGGGACCTGTAAAGCCGTGTCACAGTTCAGCCCACCTTATAAATTTCTCGGTGAGTTTCTATAAACCATTTCGCGCTTCTCGCAAAATTCCCGGGGAAATTTACGTCTTCGAGAAGATATCTAGACTCGAGTAACCTAGGTGGCCGCTCGGTGTTGTACGTCGGAGGTGTCCATGCCGCGATAGCACCTCCAGACCCAGATTGATCATCGGTGTGACCAGACATGGAAGGGCGACCGTGGGAATGCCATCTTGATGGCGGGCTCATCCAACAGCCCGAGGATTGCCAGAGGAGAACGGATATCTTGGATGGATAAAATACAACGCCGGCTTCTGATACAGCGGCAGGGTGTACTACAGCTGGCAACTAACGAAACATCGAAAAACGTACACATACAGAACCCTCTAGAGGTCGGGCGATTATGTCGAAACCAAATCTTTGATTTCGTACAGCGGTGGCAATGGCGTGAGGTTCCTCTGAAGCAACACGTAACGACGGACGTGCCATATGGCGTTCTTGAGCTGGTATCTTGCGTGTCGGGTAGTTGGGACGGAGAACACGAAATCTAGTTCTTCTAAAGTGAGAGTTTTGGTTTCGGGTAGCGTAAACAGGACTGCCATCCATCCAACTATCGGGAGGGAGATGTTAGACTGGTGGAATGCGGAGAGAGAATGGGATGAAGACGTACTCATGCACCAAGCGGCATAGTAGCCAAAAGCTCCTTGGGGTTTGAATGCTTTGAGGAGCGACGGGAAAGAGATGGCAAGCACAAAACTGTAACCCCGACAGTTAGAACTTTCTAGGTTTGAGGTGTCGGCGGCTCACTTGAACAACCAACAGGTTGCAGTGGCCCACGACATTCCCAGATCACGGATATACAGAGGAAATGCCTCCGCGGAATAGGTAAAGGGTACGGGACCTGCTCCCGGGGAGTAGAACGCCATAAATAACTATAGAAAGTAAGCACATATAATGAATGACGAGACAGGCATGGCTTACGTAGATACCTGTAGCCACGATCCCTGTTCTTGTCGGACCCTCTGGAGCCCAGAACCCAAAGCCAGTCATAAGAAGGCACGCAGCCATTAGGGGGAAGGTAGTGAGCAAAAGGTTACGCCTTCCAAATGTATCGACTGAAAGGAACTGTGGATGAGGGTACTTAATTCAGAGACGCCCAGGGACTCAACGTACTGGTATAGAGGGCAGGGAGGGCGAAGAGCCAATTCACCAATCCGGTGCCCATGGTGACGAGCAACGCAGAGGCGCGACTGAACCCGGCTTGCAGGAAGATAGTCGTCGAGTAGTAGGCAATGACATTGACACCACAAAATTGTTGTATGAACATAACAAGACTAGAGGATTGAGTAGCGCGCCTGTTTCGTGGGACGCGGAAGAGTTCCAGGATGAGGTTGCGACCTCTCTGAACATCGGCTTCGGCTTCAAGGAGAGCGTTCATGTAGAACATATCGCGAGCGGCCTGAAGGGGCGTGGTCCTCAACCGCACCATGGCTGCATAGGCATCGACGTAGCGTCCCTTGCTAATGTACTGGAGGGAAATGAGAGGGGTTACTACGGCAAACGACGAATAGGCTTACCCAGCGGGGGGACTCTGGACTGAAATAAATCATAACACAAACTATGACGGGAGCGACGACAGTACTTCCGAGCATTAGCCTCCAAGCAATGTCGTCTTCGATACCGCCAAACGCGACGGAAATGATATCCCCAAGTGCGATCCCAAACGCAGTCCACACCTGCCATTGCATGACCAATGCACCGCGAATGGGGGCAGGGGAACATTCTGCAGTGTAGATAGGGGCGGTGGCAGATTTGGGTCCGATACCGAGACCAAGGAAGAAACGAGCGACGAAGAGCTGTGGCCAGGAGTAGGTGAAGGCTTCCCAGATCGAAGCAAGAGCGGCAATGACACAAGACCAAAAGATGCATCCACGACGGCCGACCAGCCGGTTGATCGGGTCCGTGAGCCAACAAGACAGCCTGAAGGAGTGCGTGTAAACGGCAACGCTCTGGAACTGGATAGGAGAATTTACACGGCACAACAAAGATATGGAGCAGAATTGACGAGCCCTTGAATGAGGACGTGGGTATTGTTGTTTTCGTCATCAATCCCAAACCGGCTGTAGTAAAACACTTGGGCGCCGTTCACAACAGATTCGCTATGAGGGGTGTTTCAGTTGAGTAGGAGTACTAGCGTAACGAGACGACGCACTCCATTCCTTGGACGACCGCAGCCATCGATGAGATGATCGCAACGTAGTAAATCTGCCAAGGTTGTTTCCACCTGTTCGTCTTCTCGTCGTGGAGTGCCGTCAATTCCTCTGGAGTGAGACCTTCGACCATTTCCACCCCATTTGGGAAGCCGGCAAGGACTGCCCCTCTCTTGAAATCCTCGACTGTGTCACGAGAATCAGGGGAGAACACGAGAACCAAACTTGTCGCATACCATGCTCCATCAAACCGTGTCTGCCACAAAAGCTAACGGCATCTTCCTCGAGTGTCTCCTTATCCTTCCCCGCGAGTGGGTTCTGGAGTTTGGTAGAAAGGTCGAGGGAGTATTCCGACTGGGGCCGAGAAGCATTCTGGTGGTATACGATGGCATCTTTCTCAAGATCCCTGTTCTGCAAGAGAATGAGCGATCAACGGGCCAAAAGTGGTAGGGAAAAACGGACAGGGGTGGGGTTTAGGGAGGACATGCTTAGAAGGGGGACAGAAAAGGGGAGTGCGAGCCATGTTGCGGGTTTAAATACTAGGAGGTGGAAGCAAATTGTACGCAGATGTTTCCCCTCAGAGACGCGGCAGCTCTGACGTTCCGTCGCTGCTTCCTCGAAGAACGGAGACGCCGATCGAACCTCACCGTTGGAAGTGACGTAGCCACAAATAACAACCCACGTTTTTCTGAGTCCCGATGCTTAGCGCTTATATTTGACCTCCCCTGCGGGGTCAGAAAAACAGTATCACCCGCGAAATGGCACGGGGGCACGAGGTCAAAAAATGCAGGTGTCCCACGACAAACGAAGTCTAGCAAAACACAAAGATCTAAAACAGAGCGGGGAAGAAATCACCAGGAGACTCCTCGTGCTTCGCACATGAGCGCCCTGGTGGTGTACAACAAATACAATGGCGTTACAGAACGATCAGACTGTGGAGTATCGAATCGGGAGAAGCGAATGGGGGTGTCACGATGAGAGGAGAGGGCAAAGATCGCAAAAACCGCACAAGTGGTCGGCGGGTGGGTTATAGGGACTCTACAAATAACTAGGAAAAACACTCAAACGAATGGGTAAGGTTAAGAACTGGGATGGGGGCGGTCTCCAGTTCGTGGTCTCCGTCCTTGGCATCCTGTTTCTCGCATGACCAGGAGTACTTCCATCGACAGGTTCGATCTTGCCGTGGAACCCAAGTTCGAATACTGTGATGTGGGATAGTAGATAACCAAATCGATAACGGCAGGATTTTGAGGGATCACGACGTCGATGGGGGATGGAGGGGGTCGCTGGAAGCAGCCGAAAAGGAGGGGACGCGTCGCAAAACGCATACATACAAGTCCCTCTCAGAGGTCGGGCGATTATGTCGAAACCAAATCTTTGATTTCGTACAGCGGTGGCAAAGGTTTGAGGTTCCTCTGGAACAACACATAGCGACGGATGCACCATGTGGCGTTCTTGAGCTGGTATTTTGCGTGTCTGGTAGTTGGGACGGAGAACACGAAATCTAGTTCTTCTAAAGTGAGAGCTTTGGTTTCTGGTAGCGTAAACAGGATTGCCGTCCATCCGACTATGGGGGGGGGGGACGTTAGACTGCGAA
>Ga0307511_10003845_pt1 | contig 15364 bp, 12 predicted proteins | sample 13_EM_MG_FD_200266 | JGI IMG/M metagenome (GOLD analysis project Ga0307511, IMG submission 200266) | Populus trichocarpa ectomycorrhiza microbial communities from riparian zone in the Pacific Northwest, United States - 13_EM | ecosystem: Host-associated > Plants > Roots > Unclassified | place... | reverse complement strand
GGTGGGGGGTAGCGCTGGCGTTTGATTTGTTAGAGCAAGGAGTCTTTAAGGGGTTTAAATCTCTGCTGTCTTGTTAAGGTAAGAGAATCTGGCAAGCGTAGCGGTGGTTTATGTAAATGCGAAAGTTTTGAATTTTGGACAGAGAAAAAATAAGCGATGGATTTTGAAGGAAGGAGGTGAAGAGATAATCTAGAGAGGGAGAGAGAGAGACTGGGACAGTTGTCTCGTTTAGCCAGAGGAAGGCCACACAAAATGAATGCCGTTCCATAAAAGATATATACTTTTCTTTTGCTTATGCAAATGTAAATTAAATTTGTCTTGGTAATTTCTAGGTGGAATTCTTCCTTTCTGGATTTTAATTTTAAAGGACTGGCAGCGGAGTAAAATTCGGAGATTCACGCCGTAAACGCCTGTCAAGCATGCCGTACACAACCCCCTAAAAAAATATCTCGGCAGCTCTCTTTTTTTTTAGAATTTTAAAATATATTTTGACATCGAATTTCATTTCTTACATCAATTATAACATATTGATATTTTCCTCTCCAGGGTTAAATGTTTTATGGGTTTTAGTGGCCTTAATTTATTCAGTGCACTGTGACTTCCATCGACAAGGACAAGATTGGTCAATGCTTTGGACAAGTGTCTTGAGATTTATTCTTTCTGTTTAAATAGCTGGTTTTTCCTGTATTCAAGTCGAAAGACACGTTAGTTAGGAGATGGGGTAGATCATTCTCCTCTCTCCCTCCCTCTCTCTCTCTCTCCTGACCGATCGCTGTTTGGTTTTCGTTGTTTTGTTGCAGGGAAATAAGAATAAAACTTTCTTAAAGACAGGGAAAAAATCATATATAATATACGTTGTACAAGCTCATCATTATCACAGTGAAAATGGCGAGAGCACTACTCATAAGTGCCACCCTTTTTCTTAAAGAGAGGGAGGGGCGGCAAGGGCAAAATGCAGGCTCCATTAGCAGCTCGTTAACTAATAAACACGTCTACAGATAGCTTGGAAGGACTGGCTGTGCTTGGAGAATTATGGCGTCAGTGATTAGGTAAGACAGAGTCATTCAATAAAGATCAGGAGATTTATTGTGCCTTGCTAGCGTGAACTCAGTGTTAAGCACCACGTTATAAGAGGATTCTTGCAGAAGCTGGATTAATTCGGAGACAAATGGTTAAAAACTCTAAGTGGGAGTACACTTGGCCCTGTGCAATGGATCTTCTGTCATTATTGTCAAGGATTCTTTTTTCTTTTTAGCAGTACTGCTAAGGATCCTGTCTTATGATATTGCAAAGTGCAGAGATTTCAGATAAGTTAAGAGGAATAGATTAGTAAAAGGTGGTGAATTAGTTTATAATTAGCTGATCAGCAGCCTCAGTGGGTGCCTAGTGTGTTTAGATTATGTTTCTACGGAACAATTAGTGAATTCAACAAAACAAAGTCCTTAATTGACTGCATTCGGAGAATCGAAGGATAAAATTAGAAGATTCTTACGCAGCTAACCAACTTCTCTTCCTCTTCTTTTGGCTATTATATTGAGAATATACCATTGTCTACAGAGAGCATCTACTAATATTTTCTGTGCCTGTTGATGATGGAATATCTATTTTCTTTGTGCAAGTCAAATCTGAATGGCTTTTTATCCGTTTGGCATGTTACATCCTGCGCCAATGGTTCTTGATCAGAACTATGTGTATCAAACCGCCATCAACTTCTTGCCATCCCCATTGACTCAAGGAAATGTAAATTATATATATGAAAAAATTAAGATTGAATTATCATTTTTATAAATCATATCAAACAAAGTGTTTGTCCAATAATTAAGCAGTCTAATAGAATATTAGAATGAGTTTTTGCAAGCAGAATTCCAACACTGATCGTTGATGTATATTTATGTGTTTGAGATTATAGTAGCGGTGGTAGTTAAAAGTATTTTTCACTTAGAAATACATTAAAATAAAGTTTTTTTATTTTTAAAAAATTATTTTTGATATCAGTATATCAAAACAATCTAAAAACATAAAAAAAAATTATTTTAACCAAAAAAAAATTTTAAAATTTAAGGGAACGCGGTTTGCACCGCGTTCCCGAACACACTTGCTAGATAAGTGGAAAGCATTACGGTGCAGGGATGGCTGATTTTTGTTTACATACAAAAAAGATATTCAAGCGATGTCAGCATGTGTTAAAGAATGATGAAAACTACGCTACTCGTGTCATAGAATTGACTAGTTTCAATAAGTTAAAATCATTTAATTATATAACAAAAAAAAAGTAATAACAGTAAATTGAAAATAATTTACAAATATCAATTCCTAACCAACCTAACGTTGAACGAAGAAAGTGAAATAAAACAAAAAACCCACTTGAGTCAATTCAAGTTAGCATGTCAAACTCGCGACTCGGGTCCTATGGCTGTAAAAATCTCATAGAAAGCACATTCAAAAATATTATGATGCTCAATCCACAACAATCCAAATGTAGAGTGACAAAAAAAAATTCAATTAACAAAAAAAACAACAACAAACTCAGGTAAGTCTGCCCACCCCTGCGAGCCAAATGATGTGAAAGGAATAACCTAATAGAAAGCAAAATAGAAAAAATTGTGAAGCTAAATTATCAAACTAACTTAATATTAAAGAAATTGAAAAATATACAATCTTTAAAAAAAATCCAAAAAAGACCTGGTCAACCTAGGCTAACCCATTAAACCTGCGACGTAGGTCATGATACCGAGATAACCTCATAAAAAAAAAAAGCAAAGAAAATCATGAAGCTCAATGTCCAATAAATCCAGTGTTTAAAAATTGAATTGAAAAAAGAAAAGCATTATTAAAAAAGGATATAAGAAAAGAGACTAATGGCAATCTAAATTAACCTTTCAAATATATGTTTCAGGTAATGAGACTGGGATAACTTCATTAAAAAATCATGAAACTCAATTCTAAACCAACTTAATATCAAAGGATGAGATTAATTTTTTTTTTAAAATGACTTAAAGCAAAAAATATCAATCAAGAGAATTACGACCAAATTTGAAACACAAATAAAATGGCATGACATCTTTATCTTTTTGGCATATCAACGCAAATCACGAGGAGAGTAGAAAGAACATGGAGAGGAGAAGAAAGAAACAAAAGAAAAAAGTGTCTCCACAGGCCACCAAATTAGACACACGTTACACCACCTGACAGCTTCCACTGTAATGCTTCCAATGCCACCAAGAAAGTCGGTGTTTTGACATCGTAGCAAGTCGCATGTGTTGTTAAAATGTGACGGATTGCTTCCACATGTTGTTGCATACATCACATGCGCCATAAAGTTTCCTACTCATCTACCCTAGCCCACCATATTTATTTTAGGTTCAATTTTGGCCACTTAAAGCCTTAATTGTTTTATATTAACATAGTTTTGCCAAGTCGAGGATTAACCGAGAGCGAGAATTTTCCCTCGACATTGCGAGAACTTCATAGTTAGACAACCAAAATAAACTACCAAGTCAAATACTAAATAAATGAAATGTGAAAATATCAAACTGAAGAGAGAGAAAAAGTTAAGAGATTAGGAAAAAATAAAACATGAAGTCTTCCCCATTTAACGAAAAATTTAATGGTCTTGCTGTTAGGGACAGAATGATATTTTCAAAAAAGTTCATTTGATATTACAATATTAATTGGAGACAATTTGTTTTTTTTTTCTTCTTAAATGCATAGTATAATGACTATATTGTCATCACAAGCAAAATATTTCAAAATTTTACACAGGGCAATTTGGTTTTTTTATACATTTTAAAAGCATGGTATAAAAACTATATTACTCTTACATGTAAAAATTGTTAAACTTACAAATATGGGTTTTTTTCATCTTTTCATATTAGTTTTTTTTAATTAACAAGTTGACAAGGGGCAATTTGGTCTTTTGAATAATATAAATATTATTAAAAAATATTGTTGGCACATGCAACGTGTGGGCACCACGAAATGTAGCCTTCTGGGCAACATTGGAAGTGCATCACCATTTTTTTTTCATTGGTGTTGTGTGTGCCGACGACAACATGATGGTTGGGCTCCGATAGACTTTTTTCTTTTCCTCTCATCCTTTTTCTCTCCTCCCCTTCCCAAAATATAAAGTTGTCATTTAATTTATTTTTTGTTTTTAATTTTGTCCTTGTTTTTTTGATTGCTTATTGTTTTGTTTGTTTATCCTTTTCTATTTATCTTTTCTTTAATTATGCCACTCATCATCTCGTTTCATTTAATTTTTATATCAAATTTGATCCTTATTCTTTTTATTATTGTTTGTTTATTTGTAATCATTTTCCTAATTGAATCTTGTTTTTAATTTCATTCCTCAATATTTGATTTCAAATTATTTTTATATCAAATTTAGTCCTCATTCTTTTATTGTTATTTCTTTTGTTTTGAATTTTTTTTATTGCATTTTTGTTTTTCAATTTCACCACTTAGTATTTTGATGATTTGAAATTTTGCTTAGTTATATTTTGGGTTTGCCTTCTATGATGTTAATCTTGAGCTCATGATCAGGGTCTCGAGTTTCGAAGGTTAACACGGGCTAACTTTGGTCTTTTGTTTAGGTCCTTTTTTAAAATCATTTTTTTTTCAATTCCTTTCATCAACATTTGATTTATCGAGAATTACTTTTCATTTTTTTTCAATCTCCTTTATATAAGGTTATCTCAATCTTGTGTTCATGATAGTGGGATTAACGGGTAACCCGGGTTGAATCAAATATTTTTTTTCTTGCTTTTTTTTAATTAGTTTTTTTTTCAATTTTGTCCTTCAACATTAAGGTGTTTAATAATTGAACTTTATAATTTTATCCAGTTTGCTTTCGATTAGGTTACCTCAGTATCATGACTAGATTGTAGATTTAGCAAGTTAACCCAGATAGGCTCGAGTCGGATTTTTTTAACCTTTTTATGTTGTCATTTTTTTCTATTTATTAATTGTCATTGCATTTCTTTTATTCATGTTATTTGAATTAGTTGAATCAAAACTTTCTTATTATGGACTACCTCTTGCTATTTTACTGCAATAAACACCTTCAAATCTTGGTATTACCTAGACAAATATATCAACTCAATGATACACCGCTTAAGCTATTATAAAAGAAGTGAATCAGAATTTTTTCATCATGGATTACCTCTGTCATTTTGCTACAATAGACCCATAGGCACGTAACAAGATATTGTGTGCCAGATATTATATGCAACTATTCTTGATAAAATTCAACCCCTTGAATTTCTTTGGCATTATGACAAGGCATGGGACACATTTCAACGCCCTTTAGTCATAAAAATATACACCTTCTATAACACAGTTATTATTCTATCACAGATAACTTTTCAGAATCAAGATCTTCTGTTATCTTGACCTTATAGGTTTCCTTAGCTCTAAAGTCAATAGTTGGAGCAGTTGGTGGTTCTTATGAAAAGCTTACAAATAGAAAATGTGTTGTGAATTAGGACTTAGGAAAAGAGCCTGGCGCCCTTGGTTTGGCATGGTAGGAACATAAGGTATTGGTGGCATTGACTAAAAATTAGGCTGAAATGCATTTCTGTCTGAGGTTTCCTTGGTCGGAGGTCCCTTCCCTAGATGATATAAATTGCAATGCTCGCTCAAGCTGGAAAATATAAGAGATATGCATTGATCCGCTTTGCTTTCGGTTGCCACTCTATGTGATACTGCAAATATATATCCGTATCTATCTTTATTCTATAGGGGGGTACTTCTGTCGGTGAGTGTTTGAAGGCTTCCTAGAGGGAAAAGCCCATCTGTTCTTTATCTGAACTGAACAGTTCATGTGGAAGACCGTGCATTTTTAGAATATACTTTGTGCAGAATCCAGTATAGGAGCCTAGGAGGATCATTTAGACCAATGCTTCCATTATTTAGCCACGGAAAACCCAATGATAGTTGGAGGGAAGAACTAAGAATCTGGGATAAGATATGTACATGTGTTGTTGGTGAATTTCAAATGAGGGATCTATCCAACATTCATTGTTCAACAACCACTTCACTTGTATTCTTGTTCCTTCAGGAAGACGATTGTTGGTTAATATGAGCCACGCTGCTTTCACCCTTCCAGGGCTATATCGGGTTGTTCATGTCATTGATGTATTTTATCCAAAGTTCAATATTGTCTCTCCTGGGGGCTGATATGGCCATATACCTCCCATGCCCTGACAAGCAGGAAAGACTCGCAACCGTACACGGTTCGATAGAAAAGATGTTACATGATCCTGAGCAGACTGATAAGTGGATATGAGTATTTTCCTGTGTTTCCCAACGAGATCAATATTCAAGGATATAACTGGAAATTTAGAATATGGAGATCAAGATTAGGGTCGCATGTTTATGAAACTGATTGTTCATTTATATTACTGCAGTGGTACACTGACCGATTGGTCAAAGCCCGTAATTTTTTCCATGGCAAGGCTGGACCGAGGCAAGAACATGACACTATGACAGGGTCGGTAGAGTGCTGTGGTAAGAATACTAAACTGAGGGAGCAGGTAAACCTTGACATAGTAGCTGATTATATTGATGTTAAGAAGTCCAAAGACAGGGGACAAATTCAGGAGATTGAGAGGATGCATGCACTTATGAATAAATACAACTTGGATGGACAATTTCACTGGATAACAGCCCAAACGAATCGAGCACGCAATGGTGAGCTCTATCGCTACATAGCAGACACCAAGGGAGCCTTTGTGCAGGTATAAGGTGCTCCTTTGGTTTCTCACCATGTTAAAGATTTTCACAGAACCATAATTAACTTCACAACCCCCTTCCCCTGCTGTCTCTATTTTAGCCTGCTTTTTATGAAGCCTTTGGACTCACTGTAGTGGAGGCTAACATTTGCGGTTGCCACGGTGGTCCTGCAGAGATTATTGGGCATGGTCTATCAGGATTCCATATTATCCTGACCAGGCTGTTGCACTTATGGCATTGTTCTTTGAAAAGTGCAAGGAGGATCCAAGCTACTGGAAAAAAAATATCTGATGCTCGGCTTCAATGGATTTATGAAAGGCTGGTATCTCAATCTGTAAATGTCATGAAACCATTTATATTGCGCTTTCTGAGGCTCACTTAGATCTCCTGATACTGTAGATATACATGGAAGATTTACTCTGAAAGGCTAATGACTTAGGCTGGGGCATATAGTTCTTGGAAGCATGTTTCCAAACTTGAGAGGCTCAGACTTGAAGATATCTCGAGATGTTCTAAATTCTCAAATTCGTGATTCGGTGAGTGCTTGACCATTTTTAAATAATTATCAAGATAGCGTAATTGGCAATCTGGCTAGTTTACTGTGATCATTTCAGAAGAAACATGGTCACATAGCTGTGGCTCTGGCTCTCCAAATGCAATCTTGGATAGTTTAAAGTTCCCAAAATTCATATTAATCCGACATTGATATCTACTTGTTTTCAAAGTGACGACCAGATGTTATTGACAACATTCTGTTAGGTTTGATCGCTATGTATGGAATTCTGGAATGGTTAGTTCTATGTTCTATTCAAGTGCCATCTCAAACATTTAGAATATCATGTCCACGCTCCCTTTCCGTCTCAGGTGAAACTGTACATCTGTCGATCGAGGACCAACATTCAGCTATTGTTTCTCGAAGACCTGCGAAGCCCATGAACCAGACGTAGCACTGTTACCCGTTAATAACGGTCCGTGTGGATGGCATCTACAAAGTTCTATCGCGTACAAAGATATATGCAGCTATCTTATGTTAGTTAATGCCTCAAGAAAACTAGTCTATCCAAGCTGTTGTGAACAAATTGATTCTCGGAGAGTTCCTTGCACTCTGGCCAGTGCTAGGAGGTATGCTTTCCAGCAATTCCTCTACATCGCTCGAACTTCCTTGAAGGAGGCACTGCTAGATCACCTGGGTCTCTCGAATTAAAATGTAATAAGCCCAATGTACCATTTGCCAGCAACTATTCGGTATGAAGGCCCAATTTTTGCAGTTTTATCTGTTGTTAAATGGACAACGAATAGGATTGACATGTTAACTTATCTTTGGATAAGGATTCACTAACCCCACTTGGGAGATACAAGTGTTATGTCTTGTCTGAAACAACAAATGTATCGATTACTTTTGGTTAGTAGACCAGTACATTGCCACGTGCTATGCCGTGGGTTAAACTGATTTTTTTAAAATGTAAAAGAAACATTAAGTAAAAAATTAGATAATATTTGTAATATTACATAATATTATTTTTTATTTTATTTTATTCGATCAATTTCATTTCATGCATGTTTTTTTTTTTTATTGTTTGATTAAATAAAAAATTTATTTTAGTAAACAAAATCATTAAAATAATCAGGTTAAAGGCCTACGTTGTAAGGTCAAATATCTTGATCTATATTTGTTTCTCGATTTTTATTTATTGTTTATGATTTTTTTATCTATTAATACAGATAGTTCTTTATTTATTTAATCACATATATGTATAAGCTTTTTAATTTACTTTTTAAATTATTTTATATAAAAAACATGTTGAAAAAGCATGCTTATATAATTTAAAAAAAAAATTAAAAAAAATACCCGACAGATCACGTGTCAAACGGCTAATACAATGTAATGTATAGTATGTTGATGGATTCATGTTCTAATAGGTTTGCCTTGTGGATCTAAGGTAGCTTCTAAAACATTTTGACTGCCCTCGTGCTTGCAAGCCGTTAGGGTATCCAAGATTACCACTGAGATGATTTGGCTCAGCTGGAAAGAGTAGATGAGGTGGGCAGTTTACTCTTCTGGTTGGCGCCCTACTTTACATGGCCAACTCTATGGTCTTGTGGTGAATTTACAAGAATCTGGCATCGAGAAATCACGGCTTAACTAGTCGCCTCAAAGAAGCTAAGAACAGCAGTAAATTTTTTTGTTTAGTTTAACGTAGGTGTCTGGGTCAACTCGCACGCATCTCGACTAATTTTACGGGCCCTGAAGTTAATGACCATATAAGTCTCCAGTGGCTATCATATAAGCAACCACAGGGTTCGAACCTGAGACCAAAAAAAAAAAAATTTCTTGATACCAAACTTTTATTACTGAACACCACCTATAAGCTAAGAACAGCAGTAATCTTGAACGTCCTTGAAGAGCGGAAGAATGTGTTCTGGTCCCTTAAATTCCTTCTCCCGCACAGGCGATGAGGATGTGGTGGTCCGACTACATCGTAACCAGATCAAGGACTGCCCAATGGCCATAGGCCTATAAGGAGAAATAAACGTTAACAAGTCTCTTATGGCATGGCATAGATACTCCTGACACCCATCTGACAAGTCTGCAACACTTACAAAGTGTTTTTGACCACAAGAAGCCCTGCCCCCAAACACTACCACGTGCCCCTGCAAACTTTCTTGCTTGCTCTCTTTTCCTCTCAAGGGTCACATCGACTGCAAAGGTTATTCATTGGAACATCATCCACATACGCACGTTAAAAAAATAGCATCGTCTCAATGCAACCGCCGATAAATAAATAGAAGTCGAACATTACCGCTATTAGTAATAACAGCTTTTACATAAATCACGTTTTTTTTATTTAATTAATATTTATAAAAAAATAAATTTTATAAAGATTTAAGGGTGACTAAATAAGATTTAAAATTTAATAATAAAGAAAAAATGAGTCAATAAAAACACATCATAGCTATGTTTTTAACATATCTTGTACTGTTAGAAAAATCTCAATGAGACGATTCTAACTACATCTTAAAAGATCATCAAATATAATTGTAATTTGTTAGGGGTTTTGTTTGAGATTAATGACGATTTTATTTGATGTTCTTTTAATGTGTAATTAAAATTATCTTATCGAGATCTTTATAATTATATCAAGTATGTTGAAAACATAATATATTTATGTATTATTTATTTTTAGTCATTGTATCTTGGTAAAAATTATAGTTGATTTTTATTTATATTAATTAATTTGAAAATAAAAGATGTTTTGAAACATCAAAACATGGTGGTGTGTAGAAAAACATATTATAAGATGTAATTGCTATTTCAAATAACAATTATGTATAAAAATAATATTCTAAATACGCTTTATATTCAAACTATATGATTCTCTAAATATTTATTTCAACTTAATTTTTCAAAAGAAAAAAATCGTAATTTATTTGGTTTTCCTCTCCAGCTTTTTTGCGTGTTATTGTTAGTTTCAAGGACAAGACATCCCATCCGATAACATTTTTAATACTGTTTGTTAGTGGTCCAACTACAACCCCTTTGTCATCTCATTTTTTCCCCCACTTTAATCCAGTTTATTCTTTGGCTAAAGTCTTGAGCCATGGACAAAAAAAAAAAAAGCTCAGGAGACTAGGAGACAGGGAGAGTTATAGTAGTAAGGTTCTCGCAAGTTAAACACTAGTGGACACAATGCAAGTTCCAAAACGGACTCGCATAACTAAAAAAAAAAGAAGCCCAACGGCTATCCTATTAGGGCCACCATATTTGGCCTTTACATACACAAACGCCGCTGTGGGCACGGCAATGGCACTCGCACCATAGGTTGAAGCTGCTATAGTGACAAGTATTAATAAACTAAACAATACAAGGTAATCCATGCTTGTTGACCAATGTGCTTCAAGGTTTGGGGCTCGAGCCTTGGGTCTCTTGACCCCTTTAACCACTTGCACATCTAGAGATGTATTTTTGGACGCATAAAAACAACCCACTAAAAACGAGAAACAGAGTCACCTAGCCTATCAAGTTGGAGATGCTGCCAGGGCTTAGAGCTGGCCAAATGAGTGAGCAAGATAAGCCAGTGCCCCTACTAGGGGCGCGTTCATGTAAGTAGCGGGCTCGGATTGCTCATAGTCTGATCTTTCATCTGGGAACCTATCGTGTTCGTCTGGCCCTCCGACTATTGCACCCACAAGAATGTTCGGGTTGGGGGATTGAGAATTCATTACACTGAAACCCGAGGAGCATTGGATCTTTGCTGGGTGTGCAGCCATCGACGGTAGAGATGAGCCCCTGTGGTGAATCCTCTGTGGATACCTTGGACCATACCCCACCATGTAGGACATTTTCAATGGGTTGTCTCCTAGCAGATAGTCCACCTAATGACAATTTTATAGATAAATAAGCACCTTAATAAGAGATCAAGATACCTTTGAGGATGATTTTATTTCATGTACCTGTTTCTTTGCAATATTTCTTAGCCTCTTCGGAGTGACAGCGGTCACACCACAGTTTACAATCTTGCGAGCATAGGTTAAGTACTTGGCATACGATAAGAGCAAGAATGAAGTGGAAGTCACATACTGCATGTTGCTGTCATTCATTTTGAACAGCAGACCACCTATTTATGAAGCAAGGAAAAAACCAAAACTAGCCGTTTAGGAAAATGGCACCGCGATTGGGGAGATGGGAATTAGAGACAGGACAGTGGGGACTTGACCTGGAGTATATTGGGCTGAAGAGAAAGGGGCCCCTTGTATGAGAGAGCAGATAAAATTATCTGCATGATCTTTGTAGTCATGGAGGGATTGCACTTTTTGAACAAGAAATGCCTGAGATTCAAGGACAATGTCGATCATTTTAATTGATTGATGATCATAAATACAATATTTGACAAACAAAGAACTGGAAGCAAGAATAGGAACCTTGGAAAGAAGAATCCTTGCTCCAACATGCTTGTTATCCCAACCAAAGGTATTGTCAAATTGTGCAGCTCCAAGAGTCTGCCCATTAACTTGAATGTAATTGAGATAAGTTGGGTTCTTGGTCGCCTTATGCAGCCAAGCAGCACCCCACAACAGCTCATCCTGCCATTTTTGGATACCCAGGAGGAGAATAAGTTTTATGAACCCCTCTTTAAAAGAATAGGACTTGTAAGTTGTAATGAAGGACTCAAAGCACGAACTTCACCTCATATCCAGAGTAGGAGCAATAGAAAGGGCAAACATATTTCTTCAACCCATTGCTGTAGGCTCCTCGGTACTTATCTGCAAATTGGAACACCTAGACAAGACAACAAGTTATATCCAAATTTCGTGAACAATCAACTTTTTTTTACTGAGATTTTAACAATTTAGCTCTAATTGGAGATATTTACCCTGATAGCTCTTCTGACCAAAAGCTTGGCATAAGTGGGGTCACACCTTCTAAACACCAAAGAAGCAGCTGCAAGAGCAGCCGCAGTTTCAGCAGCAACTTCAGAACCAGGGGAATTCTTGTCTACCTTGTAAACACTCCTTGGAGTATCCATATCTTCTGGTCTCTCCCAACAAGCATGGTCCTTATTAGCATCACCAACCTGAAAATCAAACCCCAAACATCTCATTTTGATTTCTGCAGCTATTTTTCACTAATCAAGTGTGCATATGCCTATTCATGGTATCTCCCAACAATGTGCATAGAACTGAAGAATGCAGAGAAATTCAAGACTGCAAACCTGAACATAGATGGTGTCTGGATGGGCTGTAGCTTTGAGGAGGTAATCAGTTGCCCAACGAATGGCTTCTCTAGCGTTCTGCAGCTCACCTTTCATCAACCCACCAAACTCTAATACACTCCATGAAAGCATGGTAGTAGTGAAAGCCATAGGGAACCCAAACTTCACATTGTCTCCTGCATCATAGTACCCTCCCACCAAATCCACCTGCATTGTCATTTCGACAACAAAAATGAGTGAGACTTGAAGAAATTTGAAGAAAAAAGGAAAGCTGAGGAGAAAAGGAGTCATCTTGGTACACATACATGCATGGCTGAGCCATCTGTTAGGCCAGAGTCTCTCCTCCATGTGATCCTCTGGCTAGAAGGGAGCTTGCCTGACCTTTGGCCTTCAAAGAAGAGGATTGATTTCGTCAGGGCATCTCTGTAGTTGTGACTGGCAAAGCGAGGGTGACGGCGGTGGTGAAATGGGTTGTTGTGATGGACAGGAAAGCCATGGCATACAAGAAAAGTAGCGAAACAAGAGAAGAGGACTAGAAGTGTGAAAGAGGAAACAGAGAGAGCCATTTTGGTCAGCCTAACCTATACCAGCCAGCTAACCAACCAGCAAGCCGCAGTGAAGAGCAGAGGCCTTCCTTTCTCTATACTTATAAAGAAAAAGCTGCTCCTTTGTATTACCATTTACCCTCCTGCTTGGTAAGTGGTTACCATAATAATTAAGCCCATGTCCTTTAACAACTTCGAGGCCTCGGTTGATCCTTCTTTTTTAAAAAAACTTGTTTAATAATGGAAATTGGGATGTTCGTGCTTCGTGCATTTTTCAGTTTGACATTAGGAGCCGTTTGATAATGGGATTTTTTTTTTATATATACTAGGGAATGTAGTCTCTCCAAGAACATGGCACACCGGTGGGAATGCAATTCCCCTTATTTTGCAAGGAAAAAATAATATTCCTTTGAGGGATGAAACTGGATTTTTATAAATCTTACATACCGTAAAATTCTCAAGTATACAACTACCACAAAACCTCTCATATTTCTTCGAATTAGAGAATCCATTTCAAATCAAATATAATAATATTGCGTAACCTTCCATGACAATGTGAATCTTACGATCCTTGTACCAAGCTTCCCCTAGCTTGAAGCTATGTGATGTCAATTCAAGGTTCCCCTTACCCTAAAGATATGGACATCTACGGCCATTAATCGCAAAACAATGACAGTCACGTGAAAATCTTAGGCTGGGAACTAGTTCAGAGTTACTTCTTTGGTCCTTTAAGAGGGATGCGATAGGGGATCACGCGGGCTATGCCTTGAACACGATGCCTACCTACTGGGCTATCAGTTAAATTCGTGAAATGGACTTATCTTGAGCGGCCATGCTTTCATCTCGTAATTGGAGATTTATTCGATGCTTGAGGTGAAAAATAATTACTACTCCATTTCAAATTTTCAACAATCTGCATTATTTTGGCATAAGAAAAGTATTTAGAGGTAACAAGTGTTTGCTAAGATGTCGAACCATAAGAAGGCATATATAATGTACTTACAACAGCCAATGCAGTTGCTTTTAAGTGATATGGGACAACCCATCCTGATTTGTTGTGCATATATCTGTTTACAAGCATAATGATGTAATAATGCATTCAGGTGATGAGGATTCAAAATCCAGTATATTTAGAAATGGAGTTTTTTTTTTTTTTTTGACAATAGATAATCATATGTTCATGATGAGTATGATGAGTGATGGTAGAAAACTCAATACTTGCAAAACAGTCCTTTTCAGTAGAGTATAGCGACTCTTAGATGACAAAATCAGTAACTTTTTGGATTGTAATAATAAGAGAATGAATAATAAATTTCAAAACAAGAGTATTTGTTCTTATTTTAGTATGATAAATGCTCTGAGATTGAAAAGTATTAGTATATATAAAATAAAAGTTACAAACTTTTTATCTAGGTGGTTCATGGGGTATTTATAGCTCCTGAACTTCATTGTTTTGTTGGAGTGGAAGAGTTGAAGAGTCATTTTCTCCTAATAGAATTAATAAGGGATAAATATATTTTACATAACATTAATGAGATGAAAACATAATAGGCCATTAAAAGATTGTTTATACACATATGGGTGTAGAAAAACAAGTATCCCCAAACCTTTAGCTCTTTGTGCTTGGCACAATGCCAAGCCCACGGTCAATGGGCATGACAACGAACCAAACCATTGTCTACTTGGGCTTGGTATGTAATCGAGCCCAGAGACGTAGGGTATGGTAGCACACTAGTCTCATTTCTAATTGTGCTTGGCACGTAGTTAAGCCCTGGTTCAATGGGTCGGAAAGGTTATTAGACTCATGCCCAATAGGGCTTAGTACGACCAAGCCTGAGGATAACGGGTCTGGTAACTCACTAGATCTATGTCCAATTAGGCTCAACTCGCAGCTAAGCCTAAGAACATTGAGTCTAGCACTTGGGCTTAGCACGGTGCCAAGCTCAATGATGTTGGCCCTAGAAGCTCTCCAGACCCGCACCTTGTTGAGCTCAGCACGCATCTAAGCTCAAGGATGCTGGATCTAGCAGCTCGTTAGATCTATGCCCACATGGGTTCGGCTCGTAGCCCAGTCAAAGGCATTGATCTTGGAAACGAGTTAGATCCATGTTATTTGGCCCTGATATTATGTTAAGCTTAGAAATATTAGGTATAGATACAAGCCCCACCCGCCTATCAATAAATTATCACATTGTCCTTGGACCTTAGGATTTGGATTTAAAATTTATTTTTTATAATGCAAAAAAAAAAAAAAAGGAAGAAGCTGATCCATCAACATGGAATAGAGTTTCAGTACCATCTCAGTTGCCTATTCTGAATTTTTTTATCACTGTTTTTTTTTAATGTTTTAAATTCCTTGAATTTGGTACCATGGAT
>Ga0307511_10003844_pt1 | contig 15365 bp, 14 predicted proteins | sample 13_EM_MG_FD_200266 | JGI IMG/M metagenome (GOLD analysis project Ga0307511, IMG submission 200266) | Populus trichocarpa ectomycorrhiza microbial communities from riparian zone in the Pacific Northwest, United States - 13_EM | ecosystem: Host-associated > Plants > Roots > Unclassified | place... | reverse complement strand
TTGATCTTAGCGAGGGGAGGGTTTGATGTTACTAATTGTACCCACTGTACCGGTACCAAAATCTTGACTTAGAAGTGGTAGTGTAACGTGTTAAAAATCTTGGCTCATTACGACATCCTCTGCATAATTTTAATGCTTAGGAGCGTTTTACTGAGAAGATATTTAAATTGCCGGATCACTTAGGTCTCGTGTGGTAATTCGCGGTTCATTATCACATCACTCTTTTATTACTGAGTATTCGTTTTTGTGGGCTTGGTGACCAATGCTTCAGATCTCATACTCTATTCACTTTGCACCTGCACCGCTGCCAATTGCACCCATACAGACAAACCAGCTCATATACTACGAGGATATGTACATACTTAGGAAGAGAAGAAGTGCAGTAGACAACGAAGGGTAGTAGAAAACAAAGGGAAAGGGGGCCGTAGTTATATTCAAAGAAGGCAGTGACTGCCTCAGGCGGTACCAGTTCGACTGGGTGCCGAGACAACTATACGTTATACCTCTTCCGAGGGGCTCCAACCAGACTATACGTTATACATAGTCTGGTTCGTTATACGTTATACAACGAAAGTTGCTACGCAAGTTCAATGGCACTAAACCTACTAGCGTAGTTACTGCTTTTCTGGGCCTACTATACCTAACTAGGTAAAGTATGCTTATACGATTGCATTCTTCATGTATGCTACGGTATTATAGAATAGGCTAATTATAGTCGCTGGATTCAATTATTACATCACCAGCCACCTGAGATGCCCTGACCTCGCTATACCACTCACAAGGTTAGTAGCGCCTGCAACCCCACCTTCTACTCGTGGTATGGGTCTTCATGGGTCTCTTATATAACTAGTGCATTGGGCTCTCAATCAAGCCTATATGGGCTATGAGAGACAGTTGAATTACATGTGCTGAAGCTGCGGGAAGGGGGCGGGGAAACCAAGTACGGCTTGCCGAAGAGTTGACAGTGGTAGAGGCTGCTGAGGGTACTACTGACACCTCAGAAAACATGCAAAGCAATGCCCAGAGGCCTCGAGGACGCTGTTGCATGAGAATAGCCCGGTTGTGGTTCTTACAGTATAGTAAATACCACTCCGAGGAAGAGGTTTGAGCATATGAAGTTACTTTCAATCCTTTGTAATACATACAGCACATCTATGAAAATGGTCTATACTCTATGCTCATGGTAGTTAAATAAGGGACCTATAGGGACTTTACCCATGATATAAACAGCCATGTACGGGGGTGGTCTAAGGTCAGGAGGTAGAGTAGAGGGGGTTTGAAGTCGCCGCTGAGATTGTGAGCGCCCTAGAGAGTTCAGGGCAGCTTTAAAAGGGCTGCCGATGTGATAATTGAATCCAGAGACTATAATTAGCCTATAGACACTGTTATTCTGAAATACCGTAGCATACCATAAAGAATCTGCTGAACGCAATAGCACACGAGTCATCAATCGAGCTGTTGGCTATAGTCTCATCTACGTTGCATAACGGCCCATACCCATAGCCAATGCCCTTGCCGGACTGCGTACCAATGCCTACTTTCCTATTTCTGCCAACCGGTATGTGTATCACTTAACTCTACTCACGTGTTAAGTATCTGCGCGTCCATGCGGGAAGAAAAAAGGATGCCGTTACAGCCATGGGAGGTAGGCATGATCCAATTCTGACTTCATGAACACTCACTATTCAATAGACACTATAAGCCAGCGCAAGCCCGGCTGTACTTGTGTAGTTTCATAAATACTTAAGTATTTGTATCCGAGTAGGTGCGCTCTCTAAAGTAGCATTGTATTAATACCAGGGTGGGTGCATAGTCAAGTGCAAGGTGGGGCAATGATTGTAGTACAGTACGTACAGATGTGTAAGTTTCTCTATTAAAATCCAGCAACCATTCTACGATAGGTATACACGAGGTGCCCTAGGTGGTAGTGTCTTTGGTAGACAGATCTAGAGGGCGGTCAGGTCACGTCCCTTCAATTCATTGAAGATATGTCTATAGTGCTTCTCAATCGGATCGAGCCTATCCCCAACCCTATTTATGCGGTCATCTGCTCTTTCAAGAAGTGTGGCTGTTTTCGTGGAGGCCTCGCTATATTAAGAGTTATTCTGTGGTCTTCGTCCAAGTTCTGCACGATCTCCAGTTGTCCGGACCTAAAGACATTGACGGTATTGGGCATTACTGTAGGGCCATACATAATTCAGCTGTTCCGTGGCGTATCCAACCCTTAGGATCTGTCTTTAAGACTAACACCTCATGGTAGATTTCCAGTAGGGCTTCCCCAATAATAAGCACTCTAACACTAGCGGCAGACCTAGATGTAATGCTCAATACGAGTACTCAAGTTAGGTACCGGTGTTCTCTGAACGAATCAGTACACTCTCCACCGTCAACGCAGTAAAAACCCAAGATAGAGGGGGAAACTAGACTCTATAAGTTCCAGATTTAATCCATTTATACTCTTGGATACAGTCAAATTTGAGCCTTCTAGTACTGGTTCGTTGCTTCCCAGACCAGCAGAAGCCACCTAGCCTGGTTAAAGTCACCCTCATCTAAGAATGTAGGTGTCCATATCTGAGAGTATACGTATAGTTCCACCTTTAATGCTAGCTTTGACAATTTGAGGCGGATATCCGGAGATGATATTAGGCAAAAAATAGTCTCGGAATGTCAAACGCTTGGGAAAGCCTCAGAATATAGAGAGAGTTTTATATCCAAGGGAGAATGTTGATGTTGAGAAGACGTGTAAGAGTGAGTAAGTCAGTACTTAAGTACTTAGTAGCAGATATATATTCAATATATATTAATGTACATTAGTCAGGGATGTTCATGAACAATATGTATAATAAAAATGTGTATCTGCCGATTTATTCTTTTGGAGCGCAATCGCTGTCTTGGCACTGGGTTGACGAATTTTCTATGCCAGTAATGTTAATATTGACAAGGCGGGGTGGGAGCGGGGGCAATATGCAGGGCGGGGCACATGATGTATGACAACTCCGCAGACACAAAACCTACATTACCGGCTACAGTTACTTAGTATGACACTTTATATTGCTGCCATCTCACGTCGAGGCTTGCTGTATTCTCCAGTAAGAATCACCTTGAAAAATAAAGTCACGTGAAGAATATGACGCAACCGTGGTATTGGGGTAACTGTACATGTATCGGTCTAGGTTGAAGGGAATAACACAAAGAAAAATATGCAAGGGATCGCTGCTCAATGGCACAAAAGCGATGGTATCTGGATTACAAGTAAAGTATATGATGATGGGAGTACCAAAAAAGAGAAGAAATAGAGATGTACACAAACAGTCGATAGAAAAAAAAACCCAGGGAAAGAAAAGCGCTTCAAAACTATGGTTTTTTCCCGTATTCTGGAATTGGAGGGGGTGGGTTACCGAGCCTGAAATTGAATTTTATTGGATTCCTCGGTTTTCTTTTCTCGCAAATCGGTATATGTCATATTATATGTTTATAATCCCGCTCCTTCCGTTGGAGCAAAGCCTACTAAGAAGTCCCTCGTGAGCTCGTAACTGGCGAAGCTGCTCCCAATACTTGGAGCAACCTTCAGTAGATTAGGGAGTAACCCCTTGTAGAGTCCTCTTGCTCCCTCTGTTTTGACAATCACTCGGATAGCATCAAAGAAGCCCTTATATTGGTATCCCAATCCTGACATGGTGTTGACCTGGAATCTCCTTCGGAGAACGTCAAAGGGGTATGTGAATGATTGAGCAACAGCTCCTGAGACAGCTCCAGCAAGAAGTTTCCCCAAGGTGGTAGGATTTGCCTGTCCTTCAGGGGTTACCGCTTTCCGCATTGCTTCGTAAGTCGCAAAGTTGATCCCGACGTATCTGTAAATCGTGAGTATGATATATAGCCAACTATACCGTCGAAAGGCTGCTCACGGTGCAACGCCTGCAAGCGTGGGCCCCAGCCCTCGGTAGAGGGCTATTGCGCCACCTTCGGTTTTGTACATGTTCCCCATTGTTGAAAACATGCCAGGTAGTTTTGCTTCCTTTTTTAGAGTAGAAAAGGATGCAGATTGGATGGATAGTCTGGTTCGCACAATATCAAGAGGGTATGTTGCAACTGTGCGCCGAGGTCAGCACAATTCGACAGGTGCATAATGTAAGGAGCAGTGGGTGTATTCACTTACCTACAGAAGTCACTCCCGCCATTGCACCGGCAGCTAATCTCCGGAGTGTTCCCAGGTCATTTACCCCTTCCGGTAGGAGTGCCTAATTTCAATCCATCAGCACTTCAACCACCCAAACTCAATCCGCAATTGTAGCGTACCTTCTTGTATATCGTGTAGGCCGAGAATTGAACCGCAGAGTAAGGTACAATCCGTATACAATTGGTTCCATTTCCCCTGTGAACCTGATATTAGCAAATATATTCTACAGCCAGGCACGAAAAATCTACCTCATGAGGCCCTTCAAACCCTCTTCAGTCCACATCTTCTTCAATGCAGGTAAAACGCCATTGTACGTCTGGTTCTGTGGACCTTGAACCTGAAGTAGGATTTTCAGCCTTTCCAGAGGACTAACAACCGTCCTGGACACTGCGCCAGCAACTCCTCCGGAAATGAACGATGCGGTGATAGGCTGTGATATCCATAACCGGAAAGACTGCAAAGGTGTTAATAGGGCCTTCGGGGCTTCTACTGTGCTAGTTTGATGGACCTGCTTCCGGACCTGATCGTTAGTGAGACATTCCTTGAGTGCGCCGGATGCAAGAATGGACTCACATTTGAGGAATGCGGTGTCGCAGTGTCCCCGGCGGCTGCCTTCCGGTCCAGGCTCATGCTCTCAGGCTGGTGTTGTATATGTATTGGGTGGGTATATTCAGGCTTGAGAGAAGTAAGGGCTTGAATTCTAAGCTCCAACGGGGTCTGAAGAACACAAAGAAGGGGCCACTGCAATTGTCGCTTGCCTGCGGGATAGGGTCATCCAATACAAGAGTTGCCCTGGATTGCGTTCTATTCGTGTATTCTCTGCAGCAGTTGGCACTCGGTAAGTAGGTACTTTGGTCGCTCAATGCTAGTGAGGGAGCTCTGTGTCTCAATCTCGCTTTTCTCCAACGTCTTGCTGCTTTCGGTGGGCCGAAGACACTCCCTAGCAAGCTATCTATGGTTGTCGCACCAGCAGAGGGCCGAGCTGTGGAGGGCTCGTTGCAACGTTACCGGTGGTGATGCTGGCCGGGGCAGGGATCTCTCAGGCTGGCTCGGATTATGATCACGTTCGGGGTTCCGCAAACTGTCTGATCTTCCGTGTCGTGTCACAGGTGGGAAGAAGGGCATGCGGCGACTGGTTGGCCCATATACTCGCCGCTGCTACTTGTCATGTTCCCCGTGAAGCGTGGTTTCGGGATGTTTTATTTTATTTAAATTTTTTTCGTTATTTGGCTGCCCTTGGAACGTTACGAGACTCAAAATCAGCCCGAAACAAGAACCTCAATGGAGCAGCGATACATAAATTCCACGGACAGGTGTTCCCGAACAACGATAGCAAGCTGTTCTCGTGCCCTCATGGCGAGATAGGTCTTTGCAAGTTTCACTGGAAGTGAGTGGGAAGAGGACACTGTAAGACCAAGTCCTCTAGGCCTCTGCAAACGCCAACAGTGTCTTTAATACAGTCTATTCCCTCTAAACGAAAGACTTCTAATGAAAGTGTGGATAAACGCATGAATTCACTTTATGATTGAATATCGCCAGATACCCAGGCTATAGCTACGGAAAGAGTTCAGGATAGTAGTGGTGGAGCACAAAGCACTAGTTAGGCCATCTACATACATTCTATTAAGCTTACCATGCAGTTTCATGCCCCTCACGCAGCTGGCAGCTGTCTGTGGTCTTCTCTTGCCCAGCATCAACTGGCCCCGTTACATTTTCTGTGTTGATGAAGGCCATGGCTCTAAGTTTATGTGAGGCAGGCCAGAAGGTTCCCGGAACCCCACTATACATATCCCCCCCCCTACCTCCCCAATATCCCTAGCTCTACGTCGGCTTCAATTGAGCCCTTCGTCCCCGGCACGACGGGGAAGCTGCAATATTAATATCATTGGCACTCCATCGATGACTGAGGGTCACTACAGATGAAAGATCCAGTGTCGTTCCTGCCAGCTACCGTGTAGCTGCCCGGCTGGGGATCCAATGCTCTCCAAACAGCCCACAGTCTGGTGGCATGAGGGCCCCCTGATGCACGTGGCTACTTCAAACCGGCCTGGAAGACGGCCTCTCCAACCCACCATACTACCCCCAACTATCCGGAACTATGAACAGCCAAAGGCTTGAGGATGGTGGCCTACTCTACTAGGTCGAGGCTATTATATTCGCTAGTGCCACTGCTGGATACCAATTCGTCATGATGATGATACATATTCCTCTAGAACAAGCACGGTGGCTTTGATTGATACCCACTGTAATAATGGCTGTATACCCCCATGTTTGCCATGCTCTTTCTTTTCACCCGCTCACTCAATTTCACTTGCATTCCCCAGCTTGTACGAATCTTACAAAGCATATATTCGAGATTCCCTTGATGAAGAATGCCGTTCAGAGAACGCCTCAAGTCAATAGTCAAAGGGGAGGTGCCTGTCTTTGAACACCTGAGACACCGGCGAGCAGAACATATTGACCGTCGACGTCCAGATGTGGGTCCCTCTCGAGATCGAAACTTGTTTCAGCAAGACCATAATCTAGCAAGAGACGAGAGAGCTACGGAGGCCGCAGTAGCCGATTCAGGTCCAGCATATACTACCCAGGAACATGCTAGGAAGCATGAGGATACTGTAAGAGACGAAATCGGTAGTTCTATGGGGGGGCGGACAGAAGGGCATACACTGAAGGATCCACTGAGAGATAGAGGAGCCTCCGAGAATACCATGCGACATGAAGAAGCTCCTGTTGAGGTTAAAGGACGCTCTGATACTGGTGGAGGTGGGTACGATGTTGACAGACGGACAAAGGCCCCACCCCCTCCACCTCCAACTACCACCCCTGCCGCCCCCCAGCGTCTAATAACTGATCCAGCTACGCGCTATGCGTTATTCCTGAGTGGTGCTACTCGTGCGGGCTATTATCGGGAGAACAGACCTAAGCCTACTGGGGGCCCCCAAGATGATCCTCGCGTTCCTTATGGCCCTCAACAAGACAGGCTAGCAGTGACCCGGGATGGCGTTATCCAAGACCAACAAGCCATCAGTGAATCTATGGCCATAGATGACACCAGTGTGGAGGAACCCGGTCTCGTATACACGAGTAGACAGGACTTTGACCGCCCAGCGCCCAGCAGGCATCTATCTGATGAAAGACTTTACCGCAGCCCGGTGCCGGCTACCGAGCGATTGGACCGAGTTCAAACCGCAACGGAACCGGGAACGAGAGATAGTCGTTCGAGATCATATCCAGATGAATATATGTCGAAAGGAGCGATGTATAGCGTTCCTCCACCTGCATTGCCAGAAAATAACCCGGTCCATGGTCGTTCTACGGATGATATTTATGTGACCGAGGGACCTAGTGGGTATTATACTTCCGCTCTCATAGTGGGGCTTGGGGGAGGTGAGCAGCGGAGGGGGGATATGCGGGAGATTACTGCCCCTCCTACTGTTGGTGCAGGTGGTCGCGATCGGGTACTTTCAGATACGCCAATCGATAAAGATGTCCGCTGGTGTATGCGGGAGGACACAGCTCCTCTTGTCATGGAGGGGGGTGCAATGAGGATGGAAGATAGAATCAGGGAATATAAAACTAGAGATTATAAATTGAGTTCTGGCGGAAAAGCCGAATCATCTATTGAGACACACACCCCTCGCACACCAGGTACAACGGCAGAGTTGAAGCGCGCAAGCTCTACCCCGACACAGGAGTACAATATCCCCCCCACAGCTGAATCTTCCGAGGAGGATCGCAAGCTAGAGGAACAAGAGTCGCGAGACAGAGTAGCTATCCCAGCAACAGCACGCTACACCACCAAAGACCGGGAATATACTACCCCCACCACCTCCACCTCCCCCACACAATACTCCACCCTCCACAACATCCTTCCCTCTGCCTACGGAGTCGACCCTGAAGAAGGTCCCTTCCACCGCTCCGTCAGCCTCGGCGGCCGCAGTTCCTCCGCTCTTAGCAACCGCAGCGATATGAGTAACCTCATACACTGGGGGCTAGATCCCACAGCGGGGGTATATGAGATTACGAATTATGGAGGGGGAAAGAGGGCCCCAGTAATGGGGGTCGAAGAGGAGGGGGAGTGGTATAAGGATGACCCGGTAAGGGCAGGATGTTACTGCGAAGCCGGTGGAGGCGGGGCGGCGAGGATTAAGGGGGGGGATGTCGGGAGGTATGAGGTGGTGAAGGCCAGGAAGGAAGAGGTGACTTTTCCGGTAAAGGGGGAGGAGCAGGTGAGGGGCCGTTTTGGAGTAGGGTGGAGGTAGGTAGTAAGACGGTAAGTACGGTCATTGGCCAGCAGGTGGTTTTGAGTTCCTTGTTTTTCATTCGTTATCGAGGGAGAGGCAGTGGGTTAGTAACGCGGGGGATTTGCGGATAGTGAGGTCAATGTGGTGCAAGTTGGCTTGTCTGCTGTAATTGTATAGTGGAATATTGATTGTTAGTTTTAGTTGATAATATGATAATGTAATGAGTATTAGCCCCTATCCCCTCCTCACTGTGAATAATAATGATTTATGTGAATGCATTGTAGACAATAAGAGTGTTTCATACAACCCTGCTGGTCTATGTGCATAAACCTGCACTACTTCGCTGACGTAGGTGGCGGTGGGGGGTGTTCTGACCCATTCAGCAAGGCCCAGTCAGCAATCTGCATAATATTCTTCATACGAAACTATAGAATAATTAAGCCAGACATCACCAAACAAGTAGAAGTATGAAAAATATAACATAAATAAAATACGAGAAATAGAACCACCCAGAGGTATAAAAAAAATATATATATATAACAAATAAAATATAACAAATAAAATGCTAGAAATCAAGTCCTTTTCCGCAACACTATAGAATGCAATGTACTATCTAAAGTCAGAGGCCCCGGCAGAAGCTGAATAAGAAAGAGTTTCGTATGAAGTAATAATTCTAGAATATTATGCAGATTGGTGAATGGGCCGGTCATTAGTGCGATTGGTGGATGGGCCGTATTGCTGAATGGGTCAGAACAATTATATGCAAGCCAATGGAGTTGAAATTTTCCATCCCTATACATGCTATTACCCTCAACTATTAAAAAAAGAAACCTAAAAACAGTAGGATATTTATTGTAAGGTAATCTCATCTTTTCACCACCCATCACCCCAACCCCAATACACACAAAGAGAAAAAAAAAAGCCAAGCAAGTACGATAAATTCTCATCTATCTCAATCCACCCACCCCCACCCCCACCCCCACCTCCACCCCCTGGCACCTCTCCTACCCTTAAATCTCCAACATCTCCTCCTCAAGCACCCCATACAGCCCATTCAACACCGTCACACACTCGCCCAACCCCTCCGCAATCCTCCCCAGCACAAGCACATAGGCATAGACACCCTGAAAGTCCTCCTCCCATCTGCCCTCCTCGCCGCGGACTTTCTCGCGTCTATACTCCCAGAGTCTCGCCAACAATCGGTCTCTCGCCCCCTCCAACCTCGGCAGTGTATCAGGTAGGGGAAAGCCCAGTCTAATACTACTTGCGAGGATGTAAAACAGATGGCTAATCCTCGCGCAGCAGTCCGCGCGCTCATTGATTGTGAATTCAAGAATATCCTTCTCTCTCTCTGACGCCAGGGGATCGCTGGCGATGAGCGTCGACATCCCGTGGCAGGCATCGAGGATGTTTTGGTTTGCGGTGATGAGCTTTGTGTAGGCGGAGGTGGGGAAGGGGCCTTTGAGGCGGTATTCGGAGGGGCCTTGAATTGTGAGGGCGGAGAGGCGGAGGAGCGCGCGTTGGAGGCCGCGTTCTTCGGTTATGGACATGTATTTCTTGGAGTCGTGGGGGGAGGAGGAGGCGGTGGGGATTGTGATATGGGGGGGGGGCAAAGTGGAGAGGAGGGGATCGCGTTTCCAAATTAAAGCCATCCGGAACCACAGCACACTGAAGCCTTTCCGGAGTTTGCTCCGCGCGGAGATGGGCCAGATGTACCGGTTTATGAAGATCCCCCAGGCAACGCCGACGACAACGGAGACGAACCGGTGAAAGGCGATTTCCGTGATAATGGGGTTGATTCCGCCCTAGATTCGTAGAAATAAAACTGTCAAATCCCGTTTGTTTTTGGTTGTTTTTTTGGGCGGGGGGCGGGTTCACCTCGTCATCGTCATCGTCATCATCTCTCATTGACAGAGAATAAGCATAAAGACACGAAAGATTATACGTCAAAATAATAAACCTTCCAAATGTATTCTGCTTCCAATTCAGGATGATATGGAAGCAAGGCATCGCGATGACGCAACCGAAAAGTGACAAGGCATACGGATTCTTGGGGAATAAGACCCACCTAGATTTAAAAAATTATTGAGCATTAGTTTGTGCTGCTGCATCGCAAAAGGAAAAATGGATACATACGCTAGGACGGCAAGAGCTGCGCCAATGATTGTACCGAGGACACTGGTGGTTCCTGAAGTCAGTACTTCTAGGGTGGAGAAGCGGTGTGGTGGGGTAGATGGGACTTACCGAATGAAACCAGAGCTGTTAGTTTGGCCAATAGTCATTGACATAACTGCTTCCAAGTTAGAGAAGATAATATAGCAGATTTTTAGCTATAGAAACCTACCAATCATGTAGGACACCAGTCCCCATTCTCCTCTCCAGTGACTATGACCAATATAGAATCAGTATCCATCAAAAAGCATGGCCAATGATGACGGTGGCGGGGCATACGAGAATATAGGTCTGGTTGATTCAAGAAAAGCCGGCAAAGCCTGTCACCATCCGTAAGCATGTTTACCCTGAACTCTAGCGCCAAAATACCTACATAAATAGCCGCTCCGCCTCCAACTTTGATCCCAAACTTGACATCGTCCCGCCTAAACACCTTCAGCGCCTTCCAGATGCGGTATGAAAACGGTACCGGCTGATCTTGTACCATATTTGGAAGTGCCTTTGTATATAGAGGCTTAAGCATATCTGGGAGTTTCGCCTGGGGAATAGCATCTGTCGAGATAATATCGTCAGATAACCGCACAAAGATCCCCGTGATATTGTAAAAAGGTATAATACCTTCACTATCCCTCCCCGCAAACTTCCCTCCCGCAACTCCAGACCGCCTCCAAACCTTCAACCAATCCCAACTCCTCGTCTTATGATTCTGGTAATGCTCCATCTGCTCCAAGATATCCAAGAAAACAGCCATCTCCTGGGAGAACGCATGCAGACAGTAACTGAAATACCCACAGCACCCAGCCACCTCTTCCACATCCGCAGCCCATTCTTGTTTTTGATCGTAAGATCCCGTAATACTCCGCAGGTTCTTGTACAGGTTATTCAATGCATCCGCACGGGCCTCGTAGTATAGATCAGTTGCTTTAACCAAAGATTCTCTAAACCGTGGGTTGACGGCAATTGTGAGGTCAGCACCGCGGCTGGAAGGAAGGTTGTCTAACATGATCTGGAGGGTGTAGACAAGGGATTTCTAGGTCCACATTAGTAACTTCAGGCTATCACAGGGAATTAATAACTTGGAAAAGCTTCTTGAACGTACCATTGGAGGACCTAGGTGGAATATAAACTGCTCAAAAATACCCACGGGGGTATCTGGCTGCTCATGAAAATTCGCCGTCATAGAGTCGATACCCGCTGGTTCCATAGATGGCGTAGGAGCAATATTCGAAGTAAACATTGGCAGCGGCTGGTAGTTAGGAGGGGTGAAAATCGTTGAAGGACCCGGTCCTGCCCTAGAGAATGGTGTAGGAATAGGCTGATATGGAGTAAACACATTCGGCTGTTCCCGAAGGAGCTTCATCTGAGATTTGGATGCGGACTGCAATCCACCAATATGCTGAGCCAGTTTCTAATCACAATCATCCATCATCCATGTGGTAATGGTCAGCTTTAATTTAAACACACCCAAATACTTTTCAAATGAGATTTTTTTTAGAACGAGAGGAGATAATACGAACCTGCATGCAGTCGACGAGCTTGCTTTCTAGACGGTATTGCTTCTCGGTGCCCTTGACGTAATGCTCATATTTTGCCTCTGTAAGTTGCTTGCTCATGGAAGTGAATACTAATCGGTGACCCTTGCATGCTTCGAGATAGGTCGAGCGGAGTAGCATATCCTCCGATCCGGTCAAGAAACTCTTAGTTATGATTGACAGCTATATTCCATAAGTATTTTATTAATCCATTCTTGATAAGGTGCAGAAAAAACTTACCAAGGTGGAGAATGAATCTGTGGACTTGACCATCGAATTACTGCTCAGATATTAATTAGCTCGAGTGTACTCATTTTATTGCACATCCACTAATCCCTGGGAAAAAGAATGGTACCGTAGCTCATCCGCAGCAGAGTCGGGCCATAAAATCAACGCAACAGCAGTACACGCTGTAATCGCCATAAACAAAATAGTCGTAACCTGCGATATTTTCGACCACGAGAAATGACCTGCCTGAATAGAGCCTGGTCCAACCCACACGTCAGCTACACGGACACGAGAATTATTCTGTAGGGGATCATTATGTGCACCTTCTCTCGTCAAAATAGTAATACATGATATAGCCGCAAGCGAGCACGATGTACCAACAGTCGGACTAGCCATCGCCTGCTTCACCCATCCAATAAAGCCTAGGCCCCCACCACAAAATACGATGAGAATAACGGCATGCCCTATTGGAAGTCAGCTAGTCAGCCTTTTGACTTTGTCTTGTCATGGAAAGAATATCGACTTGCCTAACTCGAGCATCTGATTATTGCCAAAGAATTCCGCTGTATACATGCTGTGCAGGAACGTTAGCTTTACAGTGACGAAAGAAGAGGACAGGGGCATGTATCATGTTTTCTAACCTCGCAACAGATACAAAAGTGCTATAGAATAACACCGCAAATGCATACATGATGGCTTGGAACATACTCCCTTGCGTCCGAGCTGTGTGAATGTAAGTGTGACGCACGCGACTAAGACTCGAGAGCAATGTATACCTGGGTGAAAGTAGACTTTATGCAACGAAAAATGTCAGTAACTAGCTATAGACTGCTGAGCACTAGCCGAGTTCAGGTTTCTTTTTACCAGCAATAGTCGCTGTCTGAAATCATGTAACACACGTTAGCTCTGTATATTATAAAATCTCGTCACCCAAATTTCAAAACACCGGAAAAGATACTGACCATATGCTTCCCATCACTCTTCCCCAACATCGCCGCAATTGGGGCCACAAACCTATCCCCCCAGCCCGCACTCTCAGCATCTATCCCTCAAATTCCCCATATAGCCCCTACCCACCCTCAACAATCGGGGTATATCACACGTACGTAGCCAAACTCCCCAAAAAATACGCAATCGTGCACTTTATAACCATCTTCGTATTCTTACTCCCCAGAACCTTCTTCACCACCTCCACCTTCTTCCCTACCCACCTCCTCCCCCACCTCCTTTCATAATCATCCCCTTCGCCCTCCTGCTGAGTCCCACCAATCTCCGACGGTGCATAACTCGCATAACTCCGACCCAGTAACGGCGACGTATCGTTTGCTGGGCTCTGTGCTTCGACTGGACCGAGTCCATCAGGGTCACTAATATAAAGCCCTAGTTAGCTGATATTGGGGGGAGGTAATGAGGTATGAATGCATCTGGAGTGTAACAAACGAAGGTATCCTCAGCGTCAAGCTTCTCCCCGTACCACCATGATCCCCGACATGCACCCTCTCTGCCGTAAACGGGACAATGACAGAAGTTTTTCTCGGCTGCACCTATGCGTTAGCCCCCTCCAATATACCACAGCCGAGCCTTTAGGCGCCCGAGAGTTACAAGTATAAATACCGGTTTAAAGAAACCGCGCCCTGAGCCCGAAGGCGGCATCACGCAATCAGCAACTGGTATATAAAACCCCACTAAAGACAGAAGAATTCAACACAAAGAAACGAAAGATTGGTATCTAGAAAACTAGAGGAAGAATCTCATGCCATGGGCTGGGAATTTTTAAATATGTCAGGCTCGGGGGGGGCGGGTGTCAGTCAAGTGGGCATGATGAGCACCCGGGCAGCTATGTTGCAAACAATGCCAAGATCAGCAAAAGACAAGTAAAGCTGGATACGGAATACCCCTGCTGCCCTACTGCTACATATATTACTCGCTCTATGCCCATCTCAGGGTTGGCAGTGGGGCCATCTGATATCTAACGGCGTTTGTAACCCAGAAATACGAGACCTCGTTGAATTTTTAAATATTAGCATACAGCTACGCACTGGGTTCTGGGCACGAGAACAACTAGGGGTTCTGTTCTGGGGGTTCTGTGCTGGGGGTTGCGAATCACACTGCGTACCGAAATCACTAACCCAATTCCAAATTCTGCTAAACTTGGCCACTGGGTGGGGGACTGGGTTTCCCCCCATAAAAAACCCAGTTGATTCGGTACCCTGTTGCTGGTGTATTCGCACAGCGTAGGTTGCAGGCTTTCTAAAGAACATACCGTACCACTAGAATTGATAGGCAGTCACGGTACCAGTGGGATTCGGCCTGTGGGATCCGGACTGCATTACGGATAGGTGCCGGTAGTTTGCAAGAATATAAAATATACAGTTGATGTATGAGTAGGTACATATTCACACATGTATGTACGTACTCCTGTACTGTACGTTCAGTTTCTAACCAAACCGTACTGAGTTCATGAGGTTTAGCAACCAACCACCTTTTCCCAGTGGGTAATTGCAGTCTCGTATCTGCGGCTTACAGGGCGGTACCTTTGACGTATCATATTGGAGGAGTGAAGCATTTGTTGAACAAAAAACAAAAAGCACAACCAAAACCCACTAAACCCACCAACTGAAATATACACAAGCCTACCACATCCCGCCCTCCATTCCTATTCCTACAACTGATTCAGTCTCATCTGCTCTTGCCAGCACCATGTTCTTTGCGTTCTTGCTTTGCGCCGCATGACTTGCTTACGTATTAGTCAGCTCCATCGCCCGGTGTTACCCTGAATACCACTCCTTGGCTTAGTCATCCCCAGGGGCCCCAACAACCACGACAGCCAGAGCTGCAGAGCCGCAACTCCCTCACGAATCCAACCAAACCCAAGTCGGCGACTCCGAGCGAACATCGCGTCCCCCCACATTAACGACAACACATTTACTCGAGTATCAGATCACTGCAGTTCCCAAGCCCCCACAACTGCCAAACTATCCCCCCCCCCGTACGACTACATTGCGACTCGAG
>Ga0307511_10003843_pt1 | contig 15366 bp, 8 predicted proteins | sample 13_EM_MG_FD_200266 | JGI IMG/M metagenome (GOLD analysis project Ga0307511, IMG submission 200266) | Populus trichocarpa ectomycorrhiza microbial communities from riparian zone in the Pacific Northwest, United States - 13_EM | ecosystem: Host-associated > Plants > Roots > Unclassified | place... | reverse complement strand
CCCGCGGGAATTGGTCGGAAGGTAACCATTGATCTATGTAGAGTCAAATGGGTATCAGCATGCGTTCATATCGCCTTGCGTAATGCTATAGAGCCAGAAAACGGATGGAACACTGACTTTGATGAACACCTATAGTCGGCTGCACCATGGTTGCCCAAGCCGCATCCTCCGGGGAGTCGAGCATTGGTATTAAGTAGGGTTCACCATGATGATTTTGGGTGGTCTCCTGGAGCTGTAAATTACCATCCGGCAGATGATGAGTCGAGAGACCATGGCTTTGAAGGATATCCACCCTCGGGAATTGGTCCCTGAGTGAAAGCTCTGGAAACCTTCTACCAACTGAGGCTAAGGGCCAGTTGGCATAAGTATTTGGGTATGGAGCGACTGCCGAATCTTGTTCTTGCTCGAGACTTGAGAACGTACGGCCAGGCCAGAGGAGGGGAGACAATGTAAAATTATGGCTAGAAGAGGCAGGGGTAGATGTTTGCGACGTTGCTGACTGTTGAAGATTAACATCATTGGCGTGGTCTGACCCTTCGGTAGATTTGATGTTATTATGTAGCCTGTATTTCACTGTGGTTTCTGGATGAGAGGGCAGCGCATTGCCTTTGGGAGCAAGGAGACGTAACTGAGGGGTAATATTTCGTTTATGTGGTGACGGATGTTGGGAGCAGTGCTGTTGTCGTTTGCGGATTGGGTGGTGGGTTGACATGCTTAAGCTTGGCTCCACGTGACGTTCAACACCAAGAATGCTACAGTAGGTGCAGGCTTTGGTTTTGTTATTACAGTCTCGTAATCCCAATTGAAAGCTGATAGAGATTAAAGACGACAAGAAGGCACTCGCAATATTTATATACTAGTTGGCGCAGGCTGAAGGCCGAAGACGTTGGTTCTTCCTCATGATGTTCAAAGTCGCCCGCTGTCTATATGTTTATTTTTTGTCTAGAAGTACCCAAGTGAGAGAGGGAAAGCTGCAAAAGGATGGACCTGCGAGGTTAGATGGTGTGTGGACTTCACCGTCCAAGTCGAAAATGAGCCTGTGAGGTTGCATGGATTAGATGGTGTACGTCACTGTCCAAGACGAAAATGAACCTGGGAGGTTTGGATGGTGTGGGGACTTCACGTCCAAGTCGAAAATGAGCCTGTGAGGTTGCATGGATTAGATGGTGTACTTCACTGTCCAAGACGAAAATGAACCTGGGAGGTTTGGATGGTGTGTGAACTTCACGTCCAAGTCGAAAATGATCCTATGAGGTTGCATGGATTAGATGGTGTACTTCACCGTCCAAGACAAAAATGAACCTGGGAGGTTTGGATGGTGTGTGAACTTCACGTCCAAGTCGAAAATGATCCTGTGAGGTTGCATGGATTAGATGGTGTACTTCACCATCCAAGTCGAAAATGAACCCCATTGATTGGATGGTGTGTGGACTAGCGTATGCTCACCCACCATCAAGATCAAGGGGAATTTGCAAATATTACGGGCTATGACCCACAACAAGTACCACTCGCTCCCACACATTATCACAAACCCTGGCATATCCCCACTATCCATGGCAGGACCATCAAGATAGGCAGTGAGCTGCTCCCACATATCGTATGCTTGCTCTAAAAACAGACGTTAAACCAAAAGCCCACGGTCGCAAAGCATCCAAGATAGTAATAACTAACGTTTCACGCTACGACTGATATGTCACAAACGTCAGGTGACAATCCTCTATCAATTCTATAGCTTTGATTCCGTCGACTAGAGTTCAAGTAACATTCCATAGTCTCATGCCGCTGTTCCAATCCAAAGGAATGCATGATTTGTCACTTAATCAATGATTTTTACATGTAGTGCGCACAAAAGAAACCTATGACAGTAGGTGGGGTTCCATGCCTCCTTGAATCAAGAGGCCTAATTTACACAGGAAAAGATATATAAAGGCATACATAGTTCTTAACTCATACTACGTACGCGTACTGACCCTCGATGCAATTTACCTCAGCGTCATGTAAAGCCCAGCTTGACTGATTTGGTAGGGAGATATATCGGCTTGTTGCGAGGGGTCAGAACGGGACGTATTATAATTTATCAGATATGGAGGGCCAGTCCCAAGGTGGGTAACGCAAGCAATTTTGTCTCCATGTATGTACAGATGTCTTATGAATTCAAATGCGCATGAATCGAGCCAGGCTAGGGTTAAAAGCGATTGCATTGGATCCTATCACAGCGTGGGAAACAAAAATATTTACCAGGGTACTGAGTGGTTCCGGCATTTTAGGGCGTATGTAACCTAGCTAGGATCAGTACCCGCCAGATTCCCCGAGTATTTCCCTGTGTGCCCCCCGATCTTGGGTTCCCGGTGCAGTACGGAGTACCTAGGGTTCTTGTTGTTCTCCACCCCCCACCTGAAACCTCCCTTGGCTGAGTGGTTTGTACTGCCCCAAGTTATGTATTACTCGCTATTAAAAGCTAGTAAGTACCGTATCCCTGGCCCGGTAAGACACGCACCCGGGCTCATTGTGCATAAATGTATTGTTCCTATATATCCATACATACTATAGCCACACACAAACTTTAGCTTGGATTTATTTGTTGGAGTTAGATTAGTCAAGAAGTACGAAAGGCTCAGGAGAAAATAGGAAAATATCGTCTCTACAAGTGGAAATGTAAAACAGCAAACAATAAGCAACAAACAAGAGCCCAGAACAATCAGAAGCACTCTACCCCACTAAGCACCTGGCCACCACACTTCTCCACTTCTCCACCCCGAGGTGTTCACCGGCTTAACTTGATCACCCTGGCGTACTCCCACTGACAAGCATATCCCCTACTCCAATCCATCCCCCAACTCTCCAATATCAGTCGGATGCTTCTGAAAAGAAGAAATCCAAGCTCTTTACGACTTATCCTCTTGATAGTGAAATAGAGTACCACGACTGTGCAACGTCAATAAAGGAAAAGTATCAAATGAGAGAAAAGGAAAAAGACCTTAGGGCTACGAGCGACAAAAGGGTAAAATATAAAGGGTGAAAAGAGAAACGTAACAGCTGGCACTTAGACCAGTTAGTGCTTGTCGCGAGCTGTTGCCGATCGTTACAATCCGTAAGAAAAAGATAGCGTGTTGCGAAGCCGCATAATAAAAAGATAACCGGGAGATTTGTTGTGGTCTTTGACCGTTCACAATAAAGCTAACCCATCTGTGATACCAAAATCCTCCTTCCGTATCTTTAATAGCCCACGCCTCCATATATCTGTCCGACAAATCATTCAGACGTCGACCTAGTATTTTCTTTCATTCTTCCATAGCTTATCCACTGTTCAGCCATCCCTCCATGAAACTAATTTCGCCCTCAGATAGATCCTCCCACTTCCGATCCTTATTCCCGCAGGCAAACCTATTGCAAGCCTTATCGAACCCACCCCAATGCTGTAAGTACCTTAATGTATCACTAGAGCCCGTGTGATATCCCACTTCACGACTGCATTTCCTGCTCCCTTGCCTTTTCCCATCCGGCTCCTTCCCCACATAGCCTAACAATAATGGAGTATGCTTAGCAACCACCGTGAGCTTCCTGAATGTGTTGCCTCAAAGTCATGAAGCTATTTCCCAATTCAATCTTGACATGGGCGCCATAGTCTCCCTCCGCAACCTCTAGAAGCATCATCTTCCCCAAGTGGTAGCAGAACAGATGTTCACACAAGGCACAACCAGCCCCATAGCGCCACTGATGTGCTTCATGGATGTGCTGTCGTAGATCTTGGTAGCTGCGCCTAATATTGCTTATCCTATTGTCTTCCAGATCGCTAAATGTGATGCTTTCAAAGTGGAAACACCAAACCGAGAGACAATTGACACAAGACACGTGTTGCTAATTTTGCTGTAATGGTGCATGGTACGCAAGTTGGGCGGGTTTGCGTAAAGCTATATTGAACTATATTAATTCCGAAAACGAATAGAACACTGACCTTGATGAATACCCATAGTCGGCGGCAATATGGTTGCCCAAACCGCATCCTCCCGGGAATCGAGCATTGGTATTAAGTAATGTTCACCATGTTGATTTTAGATGGTTTCTTGGAGCCCTAAATTACCGGCAGATGATGAGTCGGGAGGCCATTGCTATCCACTTCCGGGAATAGGTTCCCAGGTGAAGGCTCTGAACAATCGCCACCGGCTGTAGTTAAGGGTGTCTAGTTGGAATAAGTATTTGGATATGGAGCGACTGCCGAATCTTGTATTCGGTCGAGACTTGAGAACGTACGGCCAGGTCAGGGGAGGGGAGATGACGTAAATTCATAGCCAGAAGAGACAGGGGCGATGTTGCTGACTGTTGAAGATTAACACCATTGGCCTGGCCTGGGCCCTCGGTAGGTTGCTGATCCTGAATGTTATTTTGTAGCCTGTATCGCACTGTTGTTTTTGGATGAAAAGGCAGCACATTGCCTTTTGGTGCAAGGAGGCGTAGCTGCGGGGGAATGTGCTGTTTATGTGGTGACCGTCGTATGCGGGTTGGATGACCCCCAACATAGTTAATCTTGGCACCACATGAGATTACTGTCGAGAATGCTGGTCTTAATTTGCCTCACAGCGTCATGTAAAGCTCAGCTTGACTGATTTGGTAGGGAGGTATATCGGGTTTGAACACTACATTGTTAGAGATTCAGGGGGAAGGCCTCGGCTTGGTTCCAGCCATGGAGCACATACTGTAGAACGAGAGTCCCAGTAGTACCCATAACTTATGATATATTGGGCTGAGGTCAGTTGATAATTAATTTAGACTCCCAACGTTCTAGGTTATGTGAGCCAAGTGAATGCTGAACTAAAGAACGTACGTAGTTACTTAAGTGAATACGGAGTACCGGTATACACAATAAACGTGGCAGGAAAGTATTATTAGTGGGGTAACTACAAGAACCTATATAAATACCTATGTAGGTATTTATGTGGAGGCAGGGCTAAACGCTTCGCTGGTACCATTAGTATTGATATATGATTATGGTTGCTTGCTTCAGGTTTCCTTCATACATTCCCAGGAACGAAGCCAACAAAATAGATGTGTTGTGTGCATTTCTATTCATATTATGGCAAAGTAGTTCCCGTTCGCGTCGACCCACAAGGGGAGATACTGTATGTGGCATTGAAAATCTATTCTAGCTCACATTCGGTATAGGTTGTAGGCTCAGTTGTTCGCAAACTGGCAGGGGTCAGAACTACTGGACGTATCAGAATTTAGCAGATATTCAGAAGGGTGGGTAACGCAATTTCGTTTTCATGTACACCCCACTACCGATGAATCTAATCCTATGAATTCAGATGCTCATGGCGATCATTAACCCAGCCAGACTAGGATTAAAAGTAACTCCATTGGATGATATCAACAGCCTGGGAAACAAAAGATATTTACCAGGGTACTGAATGGTTCCCGCGTTTTAGAGCTTGCGTAACCTTGCTAGGATATTCCCTCCAGACTTCCTCGAGTATTTAGTTCCCGCCAGATTCCTCTACTTAGTATTTCCCTGGGCCTCGCTCCATTGTAGTTCTCCAACCCCCACTTGAGACCTCCCTTGGCCGAGTGGTTATCCCCTGCCCCAAGTTAGGTAATACCCAATAACAAAAAGCTTTTTGGATTGAATAAGTAGCCAAGAAAGTACGAAAGGCCCAGGAGAAGATAAATCAGCATCGCCCCCACAAGTGGAAATGTAAAACAGCAAACAATAAATAACGAAATGAGAGGGATCCAGAACAACCATAAGCACTCCACCCCACTAAGCATCTGGTCACCAAACTTCTCCACCCCGAGGTGTTCACCGGGTATACTTGAACACCCGTACGTAGAATCCACCCCTCAACTTTCCAATATCAGTCGGTTGATGTTGAAAAAAAGAAATCCAAGCTCCTTGCGACTTATCTTTGGCCCTTCTCTTGATAATGAAATAGCTACAACTTTATAGGTGCAACGTCAGTAAAGAAACAAATGAGATAAAAGGAAAAAAGACCGTAGGACTACAAGCGACAAAAACTTGGGGTATAAAGGATGAAAAGGAAACGAGAGAAAAGTAGCAGTTGGCAGTCACCCAGACCAGTTAGTGCTTGCCGCGAGCTATTGCCGATCGCCACAATCCGTATTGCAGAGCCGAATAATATAAAGATAACCGTGGAGTTTGCTGTGCTTCACAATAAAATCAATTTCTTTCATTCCTCCATAGCTTATCCATGCTCGGCAATACCTCCATGAAAATCACTTCGTCCTCGAATAGATCCTCCCAGTTCCAATGCCTATTCCCACAGGCAAACCTATTGCAAGCCTTCTCCACCTTATCGCACCCACTCCAATCCTTGATGTATCGCTAGAGTCCTTGTGATGTTACACTTTAAGACTGCATTTCCTCCCTCCATGGCCGTTTTTCCTCCGACCCCTTCTCCAATGATAATGGGGGATGCTTAGCAACCACCATGAGCTTCCTGAATATGTTGTCTCAACGTTATGAAGCTACTTCCCAAATCAACTTTGACATCGGCGAAGTCCCCCTTCGCAGCCTCTAGAAGCATCATGTTCCCCAAATGGAAGCAGAATAGGTTTTCACACAGAGCACAAGCAGCTCCGTAGTGCCCTTGGTGTACCTCATGAATGTGTTGTCGCAAATCTCGGTAGCTGCGCCTAAGGTTGCTTATCCCTTTGCCTTCTGGGTCACTCAGTGTGATGCTTTCAAGGTGGAAACACCAGATCGAGGGACAATTGGCACAAGACACGTGGTGCGAATTTTGCGGCAATGGTGCCTGATGCGCAAGCTGATCGAGTGTGTATTGGGACGATTGATCTATGTAGTTAGGTGGATTATAAGCATGCGTTCGTTTTCACCTTGCGCGAAGTAATATAGAGGGGATAGAATACTAACCTTGATGAACACCGATAGTCGGCTGCGCCATGGCTGTCCAAACAGCATCCTCTGGGGGACGGAGCGTCGGTGCACAGTAGCCTTGACGTTGTTGATTTTGGATAGTCCCCTGAAGCTGTAAATTACTCTGCGGTAAATGATGAGTGGAGGGACCATGGCTTTCGAGGGTAGCGCTAGTGACTCCCGAGAATAGATTCCTGGGTGCAAGCTCTGGGGCTGCCGAGACTAGCTCTGGGAAACCACCATCGGCCCAGGTTAATGGCATCCTATTAGAATAAATATTTGGGCATGGTGCGGTTGCCTTTGCCGAAGCTTGTATTCGCTCAAGACTTGAGAACGTATGATCAGGCCAGAAGAGGGAAGATGTCGTGAAATCGCGGCCGGAAGAGGTAGGTATCAAGGGAACACAGGATTGTGAGGTTCCTGACGGTTGTAGAGCAACATTATTGACTGTGTCTGAGCCTTCGGTAGGTTGTTTGTACGGGACGTTATTAAGTAGCCTGTGTTGCAATTGTGTTTCTGAATACGTTCTGCCTTTTGGCGCAATTCGGCATAACTGCCGGGACGGATGTTGGGAGCTGTGCCGTTGTCGTTTCCGGATAGGATGACCTCCGTCAGTCGGCATGCTTAGTCTTGGCTCCACGTGACGTCAAGTGCCGACAATAGGTTAACTTGAGCTTTAGATTATGTTATAACGTTTGAAGTCTAAAGGTGATGGAGACTAAAGGCGACAGGAAGGAAGTCAGAGTGAATATTTATATTCTAGTTACCTCCAGGCGCAAAGTGTTGGTTCGCTCTCGCGACTCTCAACCTCATATTCATACCGTGGTGTGCGAAAAAGCAAACTCCAATATACCACATTCTCATAAGATACACGGGTACAAAGGGAAGAGATTGCTAGCCTGGTTGAGATCGACCATTGGCGGGCAAGGGTTGTTTCCAGACAAATCTATACAAATCACTGCATATGTAGTGCATATGGGACTTCAACTACCGGTAGCAGAATTCGGCTGTCTCAGTCCACAGCGCTAGCAATCTCTTTCCCTTGTACCCGGTGTATATCGTTGACATGCGCTAGACTAATAAAGCTAGTCTCGGTGCTAGTCATGCAGACAGTGCTGAATGGTTCAGTCGGACAGCTATACCTATTTGAGTTTTTGTATCAGTTGGGGAGCCCTGGATCCAGTGCAAGACATCAGACGAGAGCAAGGCGGGTTGGCGTTCATGATACGAGTGGAAGGTATTTCTTTGCGCTGCAGCTGTTAAATTTTGAGATTTCGTCAATATGGCAGTTTAGGTGTCCCAGTACTATCAGACTGACTAGTCTGAGCCAAACAGGCCTCCCCCCAGTAAGCATCAGGTGCCCTCTTGCGCCCAATTTAAGTACTGTAGACGTGGGCGGTAGGCGCGATTGCCCCCTGCCTCGGTCAGCTAGTAGTGGTCATAGTGAGGTCCTCCGCCGAGGTCCAGGGTTCGAATCCTGACACAGCCGTCACAGCTGTAGGTAGTGGAATACCTGGCAGGGCTGTCTGGCTCTTCAAAACTGAGGGGAGATCCAGAGATGTGAGTGCGATTCCTTTTGGCTCGAGCGCTCACTCGGTCTGACACATGTGGTTCGTGGGTTGTTAGAGAGTGCACGTGCCGAAAGGTACTTGGCAACCATCTTGCAGAGTGTGATAATAAAACTCAAGTACATAGGGTTTCTTCTGACTTTGATAAATATGAGTTTTAGAGGCTTTATGTGTTAATTGATAATGTTAGTGTTTTTTTTTGATTTTGATACAGTAGGGCAGTTTTGGTGTTATATTGCCTTATGCCGAAAAACTTTGATCCTTGCGAGCGTCCACGTGCAAATTTAAAAGTAGCCCTGTTCCGGTGCAAGACGATAAACAATAAAGCTGTTGGGGGTCGGTGTATCAAGAAGCCAATTGAATATTGGTATCTAGTTGCGTCTTTCACCACGCTGAGTCTTGTAGTATGAGCGGAATTGATTGGCAATGTCAACGCCACCCACAGAGTATTGGGGTCAAATGGTAGACGATGGCTGTCTAGGTCGATATTTTGGTAAAGGCTTATCATGCTGCCTGAGTATGGATACTGGTCGCAATGCGAGATTTGGTGGTATGAAGTGAAGTTAAAGTTTTTAACGTACCCTGATGTCATTGTCCTAAAATTTGAATATGCGATCGGGGATCTCGACTGCATAAGATCATTCCATGGAACATCTTTAAATCTTGGCTTCATCAACCAGTACTATACCCAGCAGAGAAAGTATGTGAGAAGCTTGGGGGCTGATATATGCAGATAGGCCTTCGCCAATAAACTAGGGATGAGAATAGCCAAAGAGAGGTTCCTTCTGTATTTCCATCTACTCTTGCCTGATCTAGCTAGACCCATGTACCAGCAGAGCGCTGTTGTATGTGTCATTGCAGATCTAATCAATCTATTACTCGATTGGGAGCTATGCATAGTCCAATCGAACACTTTATTGCTATCTACAGAGTCGTTGGTGACTTAGGATATGCAATCTACCTATTATGACACAATGAATCCCTTACGGAAACCTCATCCTGAGAAAAATGTGACTTTGCCCCTAGTAAGTTACCCCATGACAGCCAATTAAAAATCGATAGAATGTGGAAACAAATATGTTTGCAATCGGCAATGATTGGCACTCGAGTAGTTCTACCTATTTTAGAGGGTGGCCGAGATAAGCTATTTAGTAATTCAAGTAGTTCCACAATAAGACTAGTAGTTCTTCTAGTTTCGGAACCTCGACTACCAAAAGGAGTCTGGTTGGCTTAATTTAGGTGAACTCAAAAAGTAGGCCAACTACCAACCACTAGAGACTAAGCGACGAGTAGACTAAGCGACGGGAAAGCAATGATCTCCACCGAAAAAGTCGTGAATAATATTGGGTTGGGTTAAGATCCAGAAGAAGTGAAAAGAGAATATCAGCTCAATAAGTGGAAATGTGAAACAGAATTCGAATACAATAAACAATCAACAAATCCAGATTCAAGAACAACCGTAAATACCCACCCCCACCAAGCGTCTGGTCACCAAGCTATTCCACCACAAAGTGTACCCTACTAAAACCCATACCAGACTGATAATCATATACCCTAGGCTACGGACACAATCCATCCCTTCCAATAATATAGCTAGCGGCATTCCAGAAAAGCAACCGAAACTATTATCTTCCAAGTCGATCCACCCTCTCTTCACAGTAATGACGACTCGAACAGCAGGATATCAGTTATCGCCAGAGCCCGGAAGTAAAGGGAAAGGAGAAAAAACAAAAGAAAAAAGGAGATAGGGGTAGCGTTACAACGGAAGAAACACCGGATAAAATTGAAAATAGGAGAAAAGCACCTCACCTCTTCCCTCTGCTGCCGATTGCCAGGACCCCTAGAGAGCAAAGACGTAGATATTGCGAAGCCGAGTAACAAAAATAGCATTGCGGCGTCTGGTGTGCTATGTTATCGTTCCCAATACACATAACCCATCTAGAATATCAAAATCCTCCTCACCCTTGTTAAACCGTCCTTAGCAACCACTATGAGCTTCCTGAATATGGTCTCTCAGAACTTGAAAGCTACTTCGCAAATTAGACTTGACCTCAGAGAGGTCTCCCTTCGCAACCTCCAGGAGGACCACCTTATCTGAATGGTAGCAGAAAAGGTTTTCACAGAGAGCACAGGCAGCCCCGTAGTGCCACTGGTGTGCCTCATGGATGTGTTGACGTAAATCTCGGTAGCTGCGCTTAAGATTGCTTATCCCCTTGCCTTCCGGGCCACTAAACATGATGCTTTCAAGGTGGAAACACCAGATTGAGGGACAATTGACACAAGTCATATTTTGCGAGTTTTGCTGTAATGATGCATGGTACGCAAGTTGAACGGGTAGTAATTGTTGAGTGGATAGGGGGGGATATTGGTCGGAAGTGGGTTGCAACCATTGATCTATGTAGAGTCAAATGGACATCAGCATGCATTCATATCGCCTTGCGTAATGCTATAGAGCCAGAAAACGGATGGAGCACTGACCTTGATTAACACCCATAGTCGGCTGCACCATGGTTGCCCAAACCGCATCCTCCTCAGGGGAGTCGAGTATTGGTACTGAGTAGTGTTCATGTTGGTTTTGAAAGGCCTCCTGGAGCTGTAAATTACCATCCGGCAGATGCTGAGTTAAGAGGCCATGGCCCTCGAGGGTAACAACTTCCGGAAATAGGTCCCTGGGTGAAAGCTCTGGAAAACCGCTACCGGCTGTGGTTAACGGTATTGCATTGGAATAAGTATTTGGATATGGAGGGACTGCCGAATCTTGTGTTCGCTCGAGGCTTGGGAACGTATGGCCAGGCCAGAGGAGGGGGGGCGACGTGAATTCATGGCCAGACGAGACAGGGGCACATGACTGCGATGTTGCCATATTAACATCATTGGCCTGATCTGAGCCCTCGGTAGGTTGCTGGTCCTGTAGCCTGTATTGCACTGTTGTTTCGGGGTGAGAGGGCAGCGCATTGCCTTTCGGCGCGAGGAGGCGTAACTGCCGGGGAATGTGCCGTTTATATGGTGACGGATGGGAGCAGCGTCGTTGTGGTTTGCGGATTGGATGACCTCCATGGGTTGACATACTAAATCTTGGCTGCACGTGATGTTCGTTTCGCGAATAGCTGGGGAGGCTTTAGATTATGTTATTACAGACTCGAAACCCCCATTTAAAGGTGATGGGGTTTAAGAACGACAAGAAGGCACTCAGGATATTTATATTCTAGTTTGAGCAAGACCGAAGACGTTGGTTCCCCCTCATGATATTCAAACTCGCCGCCTATCCATCTTGTGTGTTAACAACTTCCGCCTCTGCGGCTGTTTCAGACCCATAAAAACGAGACCTATGCAAGTGTATCTGGCAGACCACCCTGTAACTGTGCTGATTGCATGCTGCTAGGTTTTGGACCAGTTGCGGCAGGCTACAGCCCTTGCTGGTACAAAACAAGGAACCACACCAAATGCTTCTCGAGAATCATGGTGGCACAGTGAGAAATCGAGCCCACAAACACCATACCCCTAGTGGATTTATGCCATCACTTGATCCAATTTCCTTAACACCTTTTCTGCTGTCTTCCTAACTTCTCCGAGGGCCGGCGCATACATTTGTAATACCATTCAACACTTTGTCACTACTAACTCTCAACTTTATATTTATTTACCACCACCAGATCTTCTTCAAAAAGGTCTGTAGCGAAATTTAATTCACTAACTTAGCTGCATCCAATTTACAAACAACAACATGACAACTGTTTACATCCCACAATCCAACGCGGTGATGGGACTCGAGTTATTCGCTAGTGCCTTGGCTATGATCATAGCATGCTAACTGGAAAGGGCAAGAAATCTTCAGCGGAGCTGCAGCACGCTGTGTGTGGTTTAGGCGATTTTCTAGAGCCAGAAGCGGGCACTAGCGAATAACTCGAGTTTTTACGGCAGTCTAGCCAGCTGTTATCTAACCAGCACCTGTTGACCTTTTGGTCTACGTTAGTGCGCATCCCGAACATATCTTCAGATGCGCCCCATCTATCAAACTCTATAGTTATGATTCCGACTCTAGCTAGAATCCAAGTAGCAATTCCAGTCCAACGGAATGATTTGTCACTAGACTTGTGATTTTTACATATAATGCGCACAAAAAGACATACTGTACATATAGTATATTGTATCCGTACTGCACATCCATGTAGTAGGTGACAAAATGTTTCGTGTCTAATTGGGGGTGCCTATTTGGGGATTTATCTCACGCTTATCTAACTTTTTGTACATGGACAGAGGAGAAGATATGCGTTGCATGCTCTGGTCTTTTAGGTAGAGTACATAAACCTTTTGCTTTAGTTCCGTATATCTATATATCTCAACAGCTTAAAATCCAGCTAAATTCTAAGACTTACTAAGTGTCGGATCTCTACCATTTTCTATAAGATCATTTCGTGTAGAGATAACTGGACAACGTCTTGGTTATACAGGCTGTTCCCGCGCAATTTGATTGCATGCTTCTAAGATAATAAATGAATACAAAGCTAAAACAACTGCAAAAACCAAGTTGGTATACGGTTATTTATCGTTGTTCTGGACGGGCCAGCTATGGCCAGTCCAGGCACAACCGTTGAGGGCCGGCCCAGATTATGAGGCAGTCGGCTCTCAAGCTTACACCTTTATCGGAGATTTTTGCTTACATGCATGTCACGACACTCTAGTCTATTGGTTCTAACATCAAACATGCTGGCTTTGATTTACGCACTTTGTTTCTCCAATACACACGCTGGCCTAGGAGGATTAAAAGATATATAAAGGCATACCTACAGGCTCGGGCTCTTAACTAGGTACAACTCATACTACGTACTGACCCGCAAGGAAATTTACCTCATAGCGTCATAGCTTCATAGCTTCATGTCAAGCCAAACTTGACTAATTTAGTAGGGAGATATATCGGGTTTGAACAATAAATTGTCAATACCCCCGTATCATGTGATATATTTGGGCTGAAGTCAGCCGTCTCATCCGGTAAAGCTGATAATTAGTTTAGGTTTTCAACGTTCTGCAGGGTTACGGGAGCTAGGTGAAGGCTGTCCTAAAGGAACGTGGCACAGTTACCCAAGCGAACACAGGTATACAAAGCGATCGTACTAAGTATATATTACTGGTGTACCCATTGGTGAGTTGTCTTTTGGCGAATGTTTGGCTCGTCTGATTGTGGAAATTGGTGCGGTTAGTAAGCCTTTATATCTTGACACTTTCAACCTGTATAAGTACTGTCCTATGTATGTAGGTATTTCTATAGAAGGGGAGTTGGATTCTTCGTTATAATTAGTGCTATTACCTAGCATTAGTACATAATTATGATTGCTTGCTTCATGTTTCCTGCATACCCCATACCCAGGAACAAGGATAACAAATAGATATATTATGTGTATTTCCCCTAATATTATGGCGGAGTGGTTCTTTGCTCACCCAGATCTACTATGAGAGTTACTTACCGTAAGGAATACACTCTACCGATCACACCCGAGATGTTGGGACATGATGTAGGCATTATACGCATGAACCGCATAGAGCCTATATTATGGTGAAAGTATAAAGGCAGGGACCGCCTGAAGCCTATATTATGGTAAAAAGCATATAATGCCGGGATATGATGTATGCAGAACGTGCAGGAATATTCATGTATATATATGGTGGTAAAGACCACCGATAAAGAAGAAAAATCAATCATTCTATCGCAAGTCTATGAAACCTATTCTTCCGCTCATATCTTAACACTTACTGTATGTGGGTGGCATCGAAAATCGATACAAGCTCACACTCTGTACGGGAGTAAGCACTTTCTGCTGCGAGTTGCGCTCTTGTGCCTGCAGGGATCAAAATTGGACGTATCAGAATTTAGAAGATTATTCTGAAGGGTGGGTGTCTTCATGTTCAGATGCCACACACCTCACTATCAATGAATCTCATCCTATGATTTCAGATAGTCATGGCGATCATTAACCCAGCCAGACTAGGATTAAAAGTGGTTCCATTGGATGACATCAACAGCATGGGGATCAAAGATATTTTACCAGGGTACTGAGTGGTTCCCGCATTTTAGAGTTTGCGTAGCCTTGCTAGGATCTTCTTTCCAGATTTCTTCGAGTATTTAGTTCCCGCTGGATTCCCCTACTGAGCATTTCCCTGGGTCCCGCTCTATTGGAATTCTCCAAACCCTTACTATTGTCCCCTGCCACTAGTTATGTAATACCCGCTATCAAAAAGCTTGTATCACTAAGGTGGTGTGTGAGTACATAAGCTCCAGCTACAGGTGCGCACAATTCCTGATTTAATAAGTAGTCAAGAAAGGACGCAAGACCTAGGAGAAGATAAAAAAACATCACCTCCACAAGTGGAAATGTAAAACAGCAAACAATAAATAACAAAACAAGAGTCCAGAACAATCATGACACTCCACCTCACTAAGCAGCTGGTCACCAAACTTCTCTACCCCGAGTGTTCACCAAGTATACTTGAACACCCATACGTAGAATCCATCCCCCATCTTTCCAAAATCAGTCGGTCTATGCTGAAAAAAGAAATCCAAGCTCCTTGCGACTTATCCTTATCCCTCCTCTTGATAATGAAATAGAGTACTACGACTTTATAGGTGCAATTGCAACGTCAGTAAAGGAAAAGAAACAAATGAGGGGAAAAAGGAAAAGACCTTAGGGCTACAAGCGACAAAAGCTTAAAATATAAAGAATCAAAAGGGGAACGAGAGAAAAGTGGCAGTTGGCAGTCACCTAGACCAGTTAGTGCTGTTCTGACCCATACGGCCCAGTCAGCAATGGGCCGGCCCATTGGTCAATGGGACGCTACTGCTGGTTGGGCCGGCCCATACACCAATGGCGCTAATGACCGGCCCATTCACCAATCTAGCGACCACAATAATATTCT